>OIFE01000253.1_pt1 | contig 55504 bp, 47 predicted proteins | sample 1581921 | NCBI WGS metagenome assembly OIFE01 (sample SAMN04414075, study PRJEB24778) | human gut metagenome | material: faecal | host: Homo sapiens | reverse complement strand
AACTAAAAAAAGAGATTATGAGAAGTACTTTTAAGCTACTCTATTTCGTCAAACGGAATGCCGTAAAGAAGGACGGCAACGCACCGATTATCGCGCGTATCACTATCGACCAAGTATTTCCGGCTTCTTGGACTTAAAGAATGATATTTCATCTTCCTTAGTGGGGAAAACATAAGTTCGTAATTGATTTCTTAAATCATTCAATACGTCTTGTAACTGATGCGCCATTGAAAGAGAAGTAGGAATAATATCGTAGCCGTAGAGGTCAATTTCATCTATTTATTAGAACTAATATTGGGGAAAGGTTCTCTTTCATCTGCAAATTCTTTTGTAAGTCATCCACCTTGCTAAAATCAACAGCAAGGTGGATTCTCAGTTATTACAAGTAATCTTCTCGTTGAGGGGTGAACACATCAACAACTTCACCACCTTCAATAACTTCGAACGAATGGGGCGTGTTTCCAGGAATAGCATAGCTATCGCCTGGATGAAGCAATATATCAATATTTTTTTCCGGTATTTCCACTTTCAATCGGTATTCCCCTGAAATGACATAGCCGCATTGCTCATGCGGGTGTTGATGTGTTGTGGCGAAATTGCCTTTTACATAATTCATCTTGGTTACCATTGACTTTTCACCAATTGCCAAAGAATCCAATGAAACACCTTTAAATACTTTTTTCAAGGCATCTTTTTTGTGTACTACAATTTTTGTCTTTATCATCTTTCTACTTTTTAGATTAATTGTTTTTTCGTTATCTGTTTTCAATATGTTTTCATTAAAAGGATACTTACATAAATTAGCTACACTCAAAACGAATAATCTACTAAGCATAAATATTGTGATTTATATTGTCAGCTCCATTTGAATATTACCTCTTTCATAAGCAGGATGATATTCAGAAAGTTCTTTGAATCCTATCTTTTTGTATATATGGATAGCAGGTTTTAACAGTGTGTTGCTTTCAAGGAATAATTTCTTGGCTCCGAGTTCTTTTGCCTTATTTACAGCAGCTTTACATAACAGAATACCAATACCTTTCCCTTGTGCTTTTGGGCTGACAGCAAGTTTTGCCAATTCGTAATCAAATATTAAATCATCCATTTTGCAGAGAGCACATACGCCAACTGGTTCGTTTTTGTAAGTCGCAACAAAAATATATCCACCTTTATCAATAATATTTTGTTGGGGATAATCGAGATATTCCAAATCATGTGCTTCTAAACGCCAATGGGCAGTTATCCAATTCTCATTCAACGATTTGAATATAGCTTGAAAACTTGGGTTATAAGGAACTATCTGTATATCATGGCTTTCTCTTGCCTTTTTCGCTTCTTTCACCCGTTGAAATAAACTTTTCTCAGAGAGTAATTCTTCCCATTCTTCAATAGCTCTCCATAAATCATTACGTGTTTCTTTTGATATATTCTCGATTGCTGTTGCTACATCAGAGCATTGCGTAGATAAAATATCTGCCATTTCTTTTCCTTTATCAGACAGAACAATAACATTTCTTCTTTTGTCTGTTTTGTCTGTTATTTCTTTTATTAGCCCCTTCGCATCCATTTCTTTTACAATATTACTTACTGACGGGTGAGTATGGCCTATTTCTTTGGCAATACCCGTTATCGTCTTAGCTTCTCCATCGGATAATACAAAAAAAACGGGAAACCATTTAGGCTTTATTTCCACACCATACAATTGATAAATTTGAGATGCGTCAGCCGTAACTTTATCGGTAAGCATACGTAATCTGCTACCAATGGCCATTTTACCTGTTTTTTCAAAAAACTCCATATTATATGTTATTAAAAACGTAATTGATTACACAAAAATATAAAACAAACTTTTATCTGCAAAAGAAGTACAGAAAATATTTTCTTTCTTGGCAAGTAATAAGTTTATTCTGAGAATTTATGCCTACAAATTTTTAGTGTAAGGTGCAAGTATATATCTATATATAGCTTGCACCTTGCACTAACCTTAGAATGTTTATTTTAACGGTTTGCAGAATTCAAAAATAATGCGTACGTTCGAACCCAAGATGTTGGCAGGCAGACACCGGACAAGAGCAAATAGTTTTTCAGGACTAAAGTGTGACGGATGCAAAGCCAAAATTTCTGAAAGTACTGATATTGAGGAAGAAATAACGTTTGGTTCATAATCCAAGCGGATCACTGGAACGCTGGACAGAAACGGACAGTAAATGTACGATTCCTACAATGTCTGGGTATTGTAGGAGTTTTTCTTTGTATAATGTCTGTGCTCCAAGATGCGAAAGGGTCATAAAAAGGGGGTGACGTAAAAATCAGAGGGCTTCATTGCTTACGCATAAATTGGGGGCGGTCTGAACAGAAAGGCCGCCTTGTCCTTTTCTTTTCTGAACTGAGAAGGGAAACTCTTTATTTTAGCACTGCAAGATTCGGACGCAGCGTTTGTAGAACGTTTTTCAAAGAGGTGTATGGTTTCCAAATGATGTGTCCGTACGGATTTGGCCCCGCCTTCCAAAAGCAAGGAAGCCGGATTTGTTCGCTTCATCATACTATCTTGCCGGTCTTGTCAAAGCCGTATCCTTATGTTTGTACTGGTGGTAAATCACCCCAAGCCTCATTGGACAAGGGCTGTCTCCCTGCTTCGGGGACGTCTGCGCCCGGAGGGTTCCAACAGGACGGAAGTAACAGTTCTTACACCAGCATCTTTTATGATTGCAATGATACATCCCGGACTTAGCGAAAGTAGGGAAATAATATAGTGTAATATATTGTAGGTAAATAAAAAATAATTTAGTAAATTTAGAGCTTTTAAAGATAGATAAAGGGGAAGGACAAAATTGGGAGTCGTATAGTGTAAGGTATATATACTCAAATCTAAAAACAAAGCCTGATGAAACATTTTGTTAGAAACGGAATTTGGCCGTCTATGGCGTTATTAGCATTTATAGGATGCAAAGGAGAAAAGAAAAGCGCATCACAAGAGTTGCCCAATGTTATATTTATTTATGCTGATGATATTGGATATGGTGATTTTAGTTGTAATGGATATGCTACGGTAGAAACTCCGAATGTGGATCGTTTAGCGAAAGATGGTATTCGTTTTACGAATGCTCATGCGACAGCTGCTACCAGTACCCCGTCACGCTATTCAATGTTAACAGGTGAATATGCCTGGAGGCGTGAAGGGACAGGGATTGCGGCAGGTGATGCCGGTATGATTATACGTCCTGAACGGACAACTATAGCTGATATGTTTAAGCAGGCAGGCTATGTAACTGGTGTTGTCGGAAAGTGGCATTTAGGTTTAGGAGATAAAGCTGGTACACAAGATTGGAATGGAACAGTAACTCCAGGTCCGAAAGATATAGGTTTTGATTATTCTTATATAATGGCGGCTACAGGAGACAGGGTACCTTGCGTATGGATGCGTGATGGAAAAGTTGTAAATCTTTCTCCTGACGACCCTATTGAGGTAAGCTATACGACACCATTTCCGGGAGAACCTACTTATATGACAAATCCTGAACTTGCAACCGTGATGAGGCCCAGTCCCAATCATGGGCATAACCAGTCTATTATTAGCGGAATACCTCGTATCGGTTATATGAAAGGAGGTCATTCTGCGCGGTGGAAGGATGAGACTATAGGTGATAGTATATTGGTAAACGCGTTACAATTTATTGGGCAAAATAAGCAACATCCCTTTTTTTTGTATTTAGGTACAAACGATATTCATGTTCCGAGAGTTCCTCATCCCCGTTTTGTTGGAAAAAGTGGATTAGGCCCGCGTGGAGATGCTATATTAGAGTTTGATTATACTGTAGGAAAAGTTTTGGATTTGTTAGATAGTCTTAATATCGCAGACAATACTTTGATTATTCTTTCAAGTGATAATGGGCCTGTGGTGGATGACGGTTATGCTGACAAGGCTTGGGAACTGTTGGGTGACCATAAACCATGGGGACCGTATAGAGGAGGAAAATATAGTTCGTTCGAAGCCGGGACTCGAGTGCCTTGTATCGTGCGTTGGCCTCAAAGAGTGGAATCCGGGGTTTCTGGGGCATTGGTGTCGCAGATTGATTGGTTTGCTTCTTTGGCTTCTCTTATCGGTATACAGTTATCTGATAGTGTGGCTCCTGATAGTCGAAATCAGATAGAAGCATGGCTTGGGAAAGACCTTAGAGGCAGAGACTATGTTATAGAACAATCGTTGAATAATAATCTTTCGGTAATATCGGCTGATGGATGGAAGTATATACAACCCAATGGTGGTCCGGCTATTGAACAATATACTAAGATGGAATTGGGAAACAACCCGCAACCGCAGTTGTATAATATGATGAAAGACCCTGGGGAAACTGAAAATCTGGCCAAGACACATCCTGCCATATTGGAGCAGATGCAAAAGGTTATTGCTGACGAGCAGCAGAGAACGACAGTTGTAAAATAGAGTGTTTGAAAATGATTTATGAAGTGCACTTCAAAAGTTAAAACTTAGACTTTTGGGGTGCACTTTGAATATTAGAAGTTTTATATATTCTCATTTAGTATAAAAAGTAAAATATGAAGGAGTGGATTATTTGTTTGTTATTTTTTTTACCAGGGATGTCAGTGGCACAGTCGATTGTAACGGGGAGAGTATATTGGGATAAAAATCAAAATGGAAAATATGATAAGGGTGAGCCCAGCTTGAGGGACATACCTGTATCGAATGGTGATACCATTGTGATGACCAATCGGAATGGGGAGTATTCGTTGACGGTATTTTCTGGAGAGAGTGTTTTTCCCATATTGCCGTCAGAATATACGTTGACAACTACAAATGAACAAATAGAAAATTCCCATTATGTTTATTTTCCGACAGGAGATGTACCGGCAAGGAACAGAGTAGATTTTGCACTTTCCAGAATAGTTGTTGCTCCATCTTTTAGAGTAGCGGCAGTCGGAGACATGCAGGTAGGAAAATATTCGGAAGAAAATTATGCGGGAGCTACGATTCTCTCTGAATTGGCAGAGCGTCGAGATATAGATTTTAGCATTCATCTTGGAGATATAGTAAATGAGCCTTTTCCTTATTTAAAGAATATGTATGGTATGATGAGAGTGATACCTACTCCGTCGTGGACTGTATTAGGAAACCATGATAGGGATTTGACTCATGGGCCGGAAAAACAGGAATCTGTTTTTAATACTTATTTTGGTGCAGCAACTTATTCGTTCAATCGTGGAGGTATTCATTTCATTGTTATTAATAATATTTTTCCTGATGGACAAAGGGGGTATAATGGGGGTTATAATGATAAACAAATACGTTTCTTGAAAAATGATTTGAAATTGGTGCCCAGGCAAAATCGTATAGTGATATGCCAACATATACCTATGATGTATACACCTCAAAAAGAACAAATCCTTGGTCTGTTGGCCGGTAGAGGTGATGTATTGGTGCTATCAGGACATACTCATCAGATAGCCCGCCATTTTATGGTTGGTGATCATGTCCGTATACATGAGTTAGGAGTCGGTGCTACTTGTGGAAGTTGGTGGGTCGGTGAACGGGATTGGATAGGAATTCCTGCAGCCATAATGCAATGTGGAAGTCCCAGGGGATACTTTACATTAGATTTTGACAGAATAGGGTATGATATTAAATTCAAAGGTGTAGGTCTTGATTCGAATCGTCAAATGGATATATGGGTAAATGGATTGGATTCTATTGATGGTAAGATACCAGGCCTGGATACGCTGAAACCGAATACGATAATAGTAAATGTGTATGGCGGATGTGATAGTACAGAAGTGAGAATTCAGCTTGATAATGGCACTTGGAATACGATGCAACATGTTTCGATGATTGCCCCTAATGTAAGCCGCATGTTGTATTGGAATAAAACCGCAGGTTATCCTACGAAATATAGCCGTCGTGCAGTTTTACGTCGACAAAAATCTCCTCATATATGGAAAATAGAATATCCAGATGTTTTAACGCCTGGTACTCATTTTGTAAAGATAAAAGCTTATGATAAATATGGCCTTGATGTGACCGGGGCTATGTCTTTTGTAAAAGAGTAGATGCAATAAGAGATAAAAGTAAAAAAATAAAAAATATTTATTTGTTGAACATTTTCATTTTTGTACTTGTATATATACATAGTAATATTATGATTGATTCTAAGCGTCTGTCGTAGGGGCTTAGAATCAATAAAAAATTGAATATATGAGTACAAAAAAAATAGTCGATTTGTTAGGAGATGAGGCTAGTCATTATCTCGATTATACGTGTAAAACCATTGATAAATCTCTTCTTCATCTACCATCGCCTGATGTCGTTGACAAGGTCTGGGTACAATCAGACAGGAATACTCCGACATTGAATAATTTCCAGATTTTGCTTAATCATGGTCGATTGGCAGGCACAGGGTATCTTTCTATATTACCAGTAGACCAAGGTATAGAGCATACTGCGGGGGCGTCATTTGCTCCTAATCCACTATATTTTGATCCGGAGAATATAATTCGTTTGGCCGTTGAGGGAGGGTGTAATGCTGTGGCTTCAACATTTGGCGTTTTAGGTTCTGTAGCGAGAAAGTATGCTCATAAAATACCTTTTATTGTAAAGCTTAATCATAATGAACTGTTAAGTTATCCCAATACTTACAATCAGATAATGTTTGGTTCAGTAAAAGAGGCTTGGAATATGGGGGCCGTGGCAGTTGGGGCGACAATATATTTTGGGTCAGAAGAAAGTCGCCGCCAAATAATAGAGGTGGCCGAAGCATTCGAATATGCTCATGAGTTAGGTATGGTTACGATTTTGTGGTGTTATTTACGGAATGAAGCATTTAAGAAAGATGATGTGGATTACCATGCTTCTGCAGATTTGACCGGGCAGGCCAACCATTTGGGAGTGACTATTAAAGCTGATATTGTGAAACAAAAATTACCGGCTAATAATGGCGGATTTGTGAATCTTGGTTTCGGAAAGAGCGATAAGCGCATGTATACAGAACTGTCGTCAGTACATCCAATAGATATGTGCCGTTATCAAATTGTGAATGGGTACATGGGGCGTGTTGGTCTTATAAACTCAGGAGGCGAATCTTTGGGTGCGTCTGATATGAAAGACGCTGTGGTGACTGCCGTTGTAAACAAACGGGCCGGTGGTATGGGACTTATCAGTGGCCGTAAGGCATTCCAACGTCCGATGAAAGAAGGTATAGAACTGCTGAATACTATTCAAGATGTATATCTTGATAAGGATATTACGATAGCATAGAAAAAGTGAAGGAGAATTATTCCCTCTCAAAAAGAATAGTCAAAATATTCTTTTGGGGAGGGAATGGTTTGTAATAGTAAGATTGAAAAAGGATAATGATATTTTTATGGACAGTGTCTAAAAAGGAACTATCCACAATTTTGTGTGTTTATTGATGATAAAAAAGGTGTGTTAAACAACACACCTGAAAATGTGGGATTACTATTATCCGTTAATTTCGTTTTTTATGATTTCTTCTTCAATTATTTCTTCGGCATGATACGTGTTTTTATCCGGTATCCTTAATAATTTATTTATTTGATGGCGTTTATCGAGATCCTTGAAGTAGGTTTCGATTACTTTATATAAATCGAATCCGTCGGTAGAACCGGCTGCTATGCCTAATCTGTCTATCATTTTTTCTATAGCTTTATGAATTTCACTTGTTTCTATCAGGTGAAGTTCGTTGCTATGTATCAACCAATTTTCTTCCATAATGGTTTGTTTTTATAGTTATCTTATAAAGATAACCATCATTGAGGAAAGAAAGTTCAATGGATTAGATAACTAATCATTATTTAATAAAAATGAAAAACCAGGAAAATGTCCTGGTTTTTGTTTTATATGTTTATTTTTCGGAATTGACCGTAAATTTTAGTGGAAATTCTTTCAATGCATCTTTCAAATCTTCCAGGAAACTATGAACATCTTCGGGGGTTGTGTCGAAAGAAGTTACTAAACGCATTTCGTCAGTAATTTCGTTCCAGATATAGAATACATATTTTTGTTGTAATTTTTCTATTACTTTCCGAGGCATACACATCAATACGATATTGGCTTCTACTTTTTGAGAAAACTCGACGTCGCATATTTCTCGTATTCCTTTTACCAATAATTGGGCCATCTTGTTAGCGTGTAAAGCATTTTTTCGCCATAATTCATTGGTCAAATACGGAAGGAATTGGCAGGAAGTATATCTCATTTTAGAATATAATTGTCCAGATTGTTTCCGTATGTATTTCATGTTCTCAGAAAGTTCCGGCCGGAATGAGATTACCGCTTCTCCTAACATCATTCCGTTTTTCGTACCTCCAAAACTAAGGATGTCGACGTCGCAATCGGCTGTCAATTCTTTGAGTGTTACGCCCAAATAAGCAGCAGCATTTGCCAGACGAGCTCCGTCAACGTGTAAGTACATACCGTATTTGTGTATCAGGTCAGCAATAGCTTTTATTTCTTTGGGTGTGTATACAGTCCCGTATTCAGTGCATTCTGATATATATACGACCTTCGGCTGAGATTGATGTACGGCCCCGAAACCTACCAGTTTTTCACGAATTAGTTCAGGAGTTAATTTCCCGTCACGAGTTACAATTTCTTTTATCTGGCATCCTGTTTGGAATACAGGGGCTCCGCATTCGTCCATGAATATATGGGCCGATTCTGCGGCAATAATAGAATTGAATGTACGGGTGCAAGCTCTTAAAGCTACTGAGTTGGCTCCTGTACCGTTAAAAACAAAATAGGGGTCGGCTTTGGGACCGAATACTTCTTTGATAAGTGTTACAGCTCTGTTGGTCCATTCATCTTCGCCATATCCCATTGCGTGATCTTTATTGGCATCTTCAATAGCCTTTAAAACCAAAGGATGTATTCCGGAGTTATTGTCACTGGCAAAACTTCTCATGTCGATTTTTTTCTTGTATAATCAGGTTTATTTTAAATCCATTGCAAAGATATAGCTAATGACGCAAAGAAAATTGTATTTTTATGAAAAATTTTGGTATAACTTCGATATTTTAGCAAGCCAATATTTTAATGGTAATCTTTAGAAATTGTTTTTGACAAAAGGTTTTAAAGTAGGAACTAATTTGTTTATAATTTTGCTGGTTCCGGTTTCATTAGGATGTGTACCGTCTGAAAAGTCACTTTCGGAAAGCCATCCTGTAGTATCGATGAAATGTATTTTTTCATCTCCCATTGAGTTTAGCCGTCTTACGGCAGAAGATAGGGCATTTTCATAAATTCCCTTGAAAGGACGCATTACGAATATCTCGGCATCGTTGAATTTTTGTCGTATTTTGTAAATCATATTGCGACTATTTAGAGAAACAACTTCTTCCGGTGCTTGCCCACATTCATCATTTGTCCCTAAAAAGATAAATACAATATCGGGGGTATAACTGAAATTCCAGGGAATTACAGGGCGCTCGTGTATATGGTTATAATTTTTTAGATTGAAATAAAGGGAATCCATACCGATTTTGGTATCAAGGCAACCATATTCGGAGGAGAGTGAGAGCCCGCTGAAAGAAATTTGAGTATGGTCGCAGCCCAGAAGTTCGGCAGTCTGCCAGGCATAGTTTACGGTAGGTGTATTATCCGAGCCTCCGAAAGCTGTGATGGAATCGCCGATATATTCGATCAGTAGCTTTTTGTCGGGGGGATAAGTTACGGCGTTTTTGTCGAGGACGAGACCTTCGAATTCAACTTCATAGTTTTGCCCTGCCGAGCCTACTAATAAAGTATGAGTTCCTTCTGATAGGGTAGTTGTATTCAAGAGTGTAATTCCAGACTGGCCTACTACAGCTCGGGGAGTTTCTCCGTCAATACTGACAACTAAGGAAGTGTTTGAATGCAATTTTATTCCAATAGACTTTCCTGTAAAGTTGACTCTTAAATAAGCTCCTGTCCAGTAACTGTGAAATACTGTATTATCACTTTTATCCCACCGTCCTACATATAAGATATTTTTATCGGTGATGCTTCCATCTCCTGGAGTTTTTATTTCTGGGGTGTTGGTATCTTCGGGTGTTTCTGGGATAATGGCATTTTCCGGAGATATTACGGGTGCGGATGAACAGCTGTTGGTTGTGAAGAAGAACAGGATGGCAAGAAAATAAAGAATAGGTCTGTGGCAGTGAATCCTTGATAAGAATTTTTCTGTATTTTTCATTTTATAGCATTTAGATTGTTTGGGACAAAGCTAAATGCTATAAGTGAGTATAATGGGCTTGAGTGTAACAAAAAAGGTTCGATATGTATCATTTCCTTTATAAACTATATAACCAGCTGATTTCTTTAGCCCATATATCTTCATTTGGCGTTTCTAAAATAAGAGGAATATTGTCGAATCTGCTGTCTTGCATCAATAGTCTGAATAGTGTCGTACCCAATTCTCCTTTGCCTAAACTTTCATGGCGGTCAATATGTGACCCTACACCTTTTTTAGAATCGTTGAGGTGCATTGCTCTGAGATATTTGAACCCGATAGTTTCATCAAATTCCCGAAATGTTTTTTCAAATCCCTCAGCTGTAGCAATATCATATCCTCCGGCAAATGTATGGCATGTATCTATACATACGCCTACACGGCTTTTATCTTCAACACGATTAATAATGTAGGCAAGGTGCTCGAATTTGTATCCTATATTTGAACCTTGTCCGGCAGTATTTTCGATGACAGCTGTTACTCCATAGGTTTTATCCAATGTCAAATTTATTGATTCTGCTACACGATTTAAGCACTCTTCCACTGAAATTTGTTTTAAATGACTACCTGGGTGGAAATTGAGCATTTGTAATCCAAGTTGTTCGCATCGTTGCATTTCATCAAGGAAGGCTTCTCTTGATTTTTTTAAAGCTTCATTTTCGGGATGCCCTAAATTGATTAGGTAGCTGTCATGGGGTAATATATGTTGAGGTGAAAAGTTCAGTGATTGGCATCGTTGTTTAAATAATTCGATACTATTAGCTGAGAGTGGAGACGATTTCCATTGTCGCTGATTTTTTGTAAATAGAGCAAATGCTCTGGCTCCGATTTTCTGGGCATTTTCCGGAGCATTCTCTACTCCTCCGGATGTACTTACGTGTGCTCCTATATATTTCATATAGTTCGTTTTTAGCTGATATTTGTACAAATATAGTGATTATTGTGTTTTTTGTTGTGCATTCTTCAAGAAGTTTTATTTGTAGGGAAAAGATATTTATGATAGAAAAAGGAAAAAGAAATATTATATTTTTGATGTTTGAGGAAAATGAAAATAATGATATTCATAACATATTTTTTGTATCGGATAATTTCTGTTATTTTTGTTTGATAAAAAGTGAGTATGCTGAGTAAAAATAAAATAAAATATATACAGTCGTTATCTCAGAAAAAAAATCGGATGGCTACAGGGTGTTTTCTTGCTGAAGGTAATAAATTGGTAGGAGATACTTTATCTGCTTTTCATTGTGAGTTGTTGGTCGCTACAGAAGAGTGGTTGGCTGCTCACGCCGGGGCCGAGGCTGACGAGATACTTATTGCCGGGCAGGAAGAGATTGAGCGGGCTTCATTGCTGCGTTCACCGCAGTCGGTTGTGGCTGTGTACCGTATGCCAGATAGGCATATGGACTATAATCTCGTATCCACGTCGTTGTCGCTTGTTTTGGATACGATACAGGACCCTGGAAATTTGGGGACGATCATTCGTCTGGCAGATTGGTTTGGCATTGAAAATGTTTTTTGTTCACCTGAGTGTGTTGATGTTTATAATCCGAAGACCGTGCAGGCTACTATGGGAGCATTGGCACGTGTAAAAGTTTTTTATTTACCTTTAGTCGAGTTATTTGGGCAGTTTTCAAAATTGCCCGTATATGGTACGTTTCTTGACGGGGAAAATATATATGAACAGGAATTGACGCAGAATGGATTTGTACTCATGGGTAATGAGGGGAACGGTATCTCGTCGTCATTGGAAAAATATATAAGTAAACGGCTATATTTGCCTAATTATCCTCCTTTCCGGCAGACTACAGAGTCTTTGAATGTTGCGGTAGCGACAGCTATCGTTTGTGCTGAATTCCGGAGAAGGTCGATTGGGAAATAAATGATTGAAAATATATTTTCTTAGAATTTGTTTTTAAGTTTTCGATAGAAGGAATTTTTTTGCTACGGAGTATATTTTTATTATCATATACGGCCGGCTCCTTTTGAGGATAGGGAGGATTGGATGTTTGTTTTTGTCTTGGGATATTGGGCCGGTGAGGGTTTTCTCTTTGGGGGAGGGGAGGATGGCAATCTGTCATACTTTAATTTTTATTATTTCTATATTTCCCGGTTGAGAAGGACGTTCGGTTGACCAGTTGACAGAAGTTACAGAATAGAGCAAGCATTTTTTACCTTCTGATGCCGTGTAATCAATATAAATAGGATTATTGAGAATTGCATTTCCCACAGTCAGTTTTAGATTTGTATCTAATTGTTTTTTGAGAATATCAATGAATATTTGCTCTTTTTCTTCAAATTCAGGAATAACGACAAACAGGACGCCTTCACAAAATGTAGTTAAAGATACTTCTTGCTGAAAAGGGAGTATCGATAAAATGGTATTATCATCAGAAGAGAGATAAAGGATATGTTTGTTTAATAGCAAACTTTTATAACAAATTTGGTGGGAGAAATATCCTTTTTTCATCTTCTTAATGGTGTTATCTCAAGTTATAGGGCTACTTATTTTTTATGGAATCTTTTTTCTCTACATTATGTAGGGAAGGTGGAATCTTTTCAGAGGTTTTGGGTATGATACCTTCTTTATATCGTATTCTCATTAGGGATATACTATCGATATACATTGTTGCCCGGCTGGGCTCAGAGGGTACGATGACACTACCGAATATCCTTGATGCTTTTGTTCCTTTGTCTGAGGTAATCATTAAACTGACGGGCCCGTCGTGACGGATATCGGTGGAAGTAAACCTGATAGAATCGTTTTGTTGTTTAAGGGCCAATATTACTTTGGGATAGTCGATATGTTGTTTAGGCAACATACCGAATTTTAATTTTAAAACGAATATGTCTTGTTCTCGTGTATTTTCGTCTGAATTGATTTCGAAAGTAAAAACTTGCCGACCGGCATGAGGTTCAAAAATAAAAAAGTTATCTCTCCTCCAGATATTTATGCTGTCACCCGGCCGAGACAGGGGCTGTGAATTATTGTCTGTTATAAGTCCGCTTACTTGTTTTTCTTGTGTCCTTAGCCGTTCAATGACTTTGCCGTATATATCGACGTATTTTTCGAGATTCCGCCCGTACCACATGAGTGAAGTATCAAATTGGGCTTTATTGGTGTTGTGTTTTCGAAATACAGATTCCCTTAATGCTTCTTTTTTTTCTGAAGTGTTGAATTTTTCATATTCGGTCTCTATCAGGGCTTCGGATTTGTGTATATCGACTAATAAGTCTTCCATCTGTTTCTCTTTTAGTATATAATCTGGTGTATGATCACAAGCTATAAATAGGGTATTTATTATCAGACATACTAATATGTGAAACGATGTTTTCATTGAATCTGTCTAATTTGCGATGGTAATTTTGTCGTAATTATCTGTATTTTTTATTTTTTCTCTTTTTCTTCGTCAGTTGATAAATAGCGGCGATAAAATAAGAGTACTAATATAACCCCTACCGATATGGCCGAATCTGCAATATTGAATACGGGGCGGAAAAATTCAAATAATTCTCCTCCGATTCCGGGAACCCAGTCAGGCCAATAGAAATGGAATAATGGAAAATATAACATATCTACGACTTTCCCATGAAATAGTGTTCCATATCCGCCTCCTTCCGGGAACAGTGTAGCAATAAAGGGTGCAGGTGGAGCATCAAATATAATGCCATAGAAAATGCTGTCTATAATATTTCCTGCCGCACCGGCCAATATCAATGATATACAAACGATGTATCCGGTTTTTGTTTCTTTTTTTTGGTGTACTAGTTTGAATAGATAATAAGAGATGAACAAGACTGCTATTATACGAAATAGGCTGAGAAATAACTTACTGATAATCTCGATACCGAAGGCCATTCCATTATTTTCTACAAATAAGATATAGAACCAATTGGTAATACGTATATCTTCCCCTAAATACATATGTGTCTTGACCCATATTTTACTTGTTTGGTCTACAAGTAATACTAAAAAAATAACTAGAATGGCAATTTTACCTTTTGTAAGTTTCATATGATAATGTATTCCTCTTGTGCATAATGGCTTTTGAGCTATGATGCCGGTATATTATAGCTCTTTATAACAACAATTCGATTCCTGTATCGTGAAATACTGGTATCGAATTGTTATTTTATTTTCTAAGAAGGCATTTTACTTCTGGCCTTTTTCTTTGGCATTGATACTCAATGTAGCATGCGGTACGGCCCGTAATCTTTCTTTGGGAATCAATTCACCTGTTTCGCGGCAGATGCCGTATGTTTTATTTTCGATTCGAACCATAGCAGCTTGCAGATGTTGTATGAACTTCATCTGACGCTGGGCTAACTGACCTGCTTCTTCTTTCGAAAGAGTTGAGGCGCCTTCTTCTAATACTTTAAATGTCGGTGACGTATCCGAAGTATCGTTTCCGTCAGTATTCATGATTGCACTTTTCAGCAAATCATAATCGCGGTAAGCTTTTTCGAGTTTTTCTTTGATGATTGCTCGAAACTCTTCTAATTCCGCATCCGAATATCGTGTTTTTGTGCTCATAGTGTTGAGTTTTTGAGAGGTTCTGTATAAAAATTCTAAAATATTTATTTCATATAACTATTATAACCTTTGTTTTGTTTATAGTGCGAATGTAAATAAATTAGTCAAATATACAAAAATTAATAGCTTCATTATCGAAGATTTTTAGGCTTTAACAATTGAAACTTTTAATTTGAAGTTTTCAAAATCCAATTCGTTGATATCTCTATCTAATTTTTCGGTTATCTCTATTGAATTTGCTAAAACCTGTTTTGCTATGTAAGTCTTGTATTCTTCCACAGCGGCATCAGTTTCTTCATTGGAAGATATTCTGATATTTATTTTATCTGTGATATCGAATCCGCTTGATTTACGTATATTTTGTATACGATTTACCAACTCACGAGCAATACCTTCTCTTTTTAGTTCATCGGTGACTGTGACATCCAATGCTACAGTCAGTTTGCCTTCATTGGCCACTAACCAGCCGGGAATGTCTTCTGATATTATTTCGACATCGGAAGTTTCTATAACTGCATGTTGTCCGTTGATATCAAATAAGAAATCTCCTTCTGTTTCAAAACGAAGGATATCGTCTTGGCTCATCGCAGCTATCGCAGTTGCAAGTTGTTTCATTATTTTACCGTATTTCGGTCCCAGTTTTTTGAAATCGGGTTTGATACGTTTTACTAATATACCTGCCGCGTTATCGACAAATTTCAGATTTTTTACATTTACTTCATTTAATATCAATTCCTGTACAGCCTCGATATGTTCTTTTTGATACTCGTCAAGGATGGGTATCATAAGGGTTGTCAGGGGCTGACGTACTTTTATGTTGACTTTACGGCGTAAGGCCAGTACCATAGAAGTAATATCTTGAGCAATATGCATCCGCTCTTCAAGTTCCTTATCTATGATTTCTTCATGTAGAGTAGGAAAGTTACATAAATGTACTGATTTATCGGCACGTCCTGTCGCAGTTGTCAAATCGGTGAAAAGTCTGTCCGAGAAGAACGGGGCGATGGGTGCCATGAGCAGAGCAACAGTTTCGAGACACGTATATAAAGTCTGATATGCTGATAATTTGTCTTCATTCATTTCTCCACCCCAAAAACGTTTCCGGTTTAGGCGCACATACCAGTTGCTCAAATTGTCATTGACAAAATCTGAGATGGCTCGTCCAGCACGGGTGGGCTCGTAAGAATTGTAATGTTCGTCTACTTCTTTGACAAGAGTGTTTAATAGGGAAAGTATCCAACGGTCTATCTCCGGACGTTTCTCTACTGGAATATCTTTTTCTTTATAATTGAATCCGTCGACGTTAGCATATAAAGCAAAGAATGAATAGGTATTGTAAAGTGTCCCAAAAAATTTACGGCGGACTTCTTCTATACCGTCCAGGTCAAATTTTAGATTGTCCCATGGTGAGGCGTTTGTTATCATATACCATCGTAATGGGTCTGAACCGTATTTTTCGATGGTGGAGAAGGGATCTACAGCGTTTCCTAATCGTTTAGACATTTTGTTCCCATTTTTGTCGAGAACAAGTCCGTTGGAAACAACAGCTTTGTAAGCTACACTGTCAAATATCATTGTTCCCAATGCATGTAAGGTAAAGAACCAGCCACGGGTTTGGTCTACGCCTTCGGCAATGAAATCGGCGGGGTATACTTCCCGTTTGTCAAAAACTTCTTTATTTTCGAATGGGTAATGTATTTGTGCATATGGCATTGCTCCAGAATCGAACCAGACATCGATAAGGTCACTCTCGCGCTTCATTGGTTTGCCTGATTTTGAAATTAAAACAATATCATCGACATAGGGGCGATGCAAATCTATCTTGTTGTAATTCTCAGCTGTATATTCTCCTGGGATAAATCCTTTATATGGATTTTCTTTCATATAGCCGGCTTTGATGGCTTTTTCTATTTCGTTGTATAATTCCTCGACCGAGCCGATGCAAATTTCTTCAGAACCGTCTTCTGTACGCCAGATAGGTAAAGGTGTACCCCAGTAACGGCTTCGGGATAGATTCCAATCTTGCAAATTTTCCAACCATTTGCCAAAACGGCCGCTTCCGGTAGATTGGGGTTTCCAGTTGATAGTATTGTTGAGCTCTATCATGCGTTCTCGACAAGCGGTCGTGCGGATAAACCAGCTATCTAATGGATAGTATAGTACCGGTTTGTCTGTACGCCAGCAATGGGGATAGCTGTGTATATGCTTTTCTATTTTGAAAGCTTTATTTGTTTGTTTTAGTAAGACACTTATATCTATATCGAGGCTGGGGTCATTTTCTTTGAGAGTATTGTCGTAAGCATTTTTTACATACCGTCCGGCATATTCTTTGTAAAGGTCTACATTTACGTATTTTTTTACAAATTCAGGGTCAAGGTCTTCTATTTTGTAGAATTTCCCCGTCATATCTACCATAGGCCGCTGGTTTCCTTCTTTGTCTATCATCATCATAGGAGGGATACCGGCTGCTTTGGCTACTCTATTATCATCGGCCCCGAAAGTGGGAGCAATGTGTACAATGCCTGTACCGTCTTCAGTGGAGACGTAGTCTCCCGGAATGACGCGAAACGCGCCTTCACCCGGATTTACCCAAGGTAATAACGGCTCATATTCCATACCTATCAAATCGTTTCCGGTATATTCGGCTACAATTTTATACGGTATTAGTTTATCGCCGTGTTTATAGCTGTCAAGGGGCAAATCGGCAGCTTTGACATTAAATAATGAAGATACGAGTTCTTTGGCAACAATAACGCTGATAGGGGCTCCGGTATACGGGTTGTAACTTTGTACTAAAACATAAGTTATATTTGGCCCTACACATAAAGCTGTATTCGACGGCAAGGTCCATGGGGTGGTGGTCCATGCCAAGAAGTAGGCTTCTCCAAAAGCTGTCATTTCAGGTTTTGGATTTTTCATATGAAATTGTGCTACACAAGTAGTGTCTTTTACGTCTCTATAACATCCCGGCTGGTTCAGTTCATGGGTACTTAATCCTGTCCCTGCTGCCGGAGAATAGGGTTGGATAGTATATCCTTTATACAAAAGCCCTTTGTTATAGAGTTGCTTCAGCAGCCACCAAAGAGTTTCGATATAGCGGTTGTCATATGTAATATATGGGTCTTTCATGTCGACCCAATATCCCATTTTATGTGTTAAATCTTCCCATTCATGGGTGTATTTCATGACATCTTTCCGGCAAGCGGCATTGTAATCGGCAACCGAAATGGATTTTCCTATATCTTCTTTAGTAATGCCCAAGGCTTTTTCCACTCCAAGTTCAACAGGAAGTCCATGGGTATCCCATCCGGCTTTTCGTTTTACATGAAAACCTTTCATCGTTTTGTAACGACAAAAAATATCTTTAATCGATCGAGCCATTACATGATGGATACCCGGCATTCCGTTAGCCGAGGGAGGCCCTTCGTAGAATACGAATGAGGGGCATCCTTCTCGTGTTTCCAAACTCTTGTGGAATACATCATTTTCGTCCCATTTTTTCAGCACTTCTTTGTTTATCTCTGATAAGTCGAAGTGAGAATATTCGTTAAATTTCTTGCTCATATCTGATTAAAAATATAGTTTCTTTTAAAAATTGCCACGAAGGTACGAAAAATGAATGAAATATAGAAAAACGATAATCATTAAATAATAAGACCGGTTTAAATTTGTGTGGGGGGGAGTTTGGGGTGTTGAAATTATTTTTACCGTATATAAAATATTAAGGCATTCTCCAATCCTTACCGATTTGCTTAAAGAAGATATCTTTCTGATTAGCCCATTCATGGGGAATTAAAAAAAACGGATGGGGGATGGAGGATTGGTATTGAAATTTAAATCTTGCCGGTTTTGTTTTAAAATTGTTTTAGTTCTTGATATAACCTTTGGACAGGGAGTCCCATCACGTTGAAATAAGATCCTTGGAGTTTGCATACACCGATGTAACCAATCCACTCTTGTATACCGTAAGCTCCGGCTTTGTCTAAGGGATGGTAATGGTTTACATAATACTCGATTTCTTCGTCTGATAGTTCGGAAAAGGAAACATCGGATGTTACTGCGAAAGAAACTTCTTTTTCTTGAGTGCAAATGGTTACTCCTGTAATTACCTGGTGTGTTTTTCCTGATAAATTTTTCAGCATGCGTTTGGCGTCGGATTCATCCGAAGGTTTTCCGTACACTTTTCCATCAAGCCAAACGATGGTATCGGCAGTAATAAGGAGTGTATTTTTTTTCATTTTAAAACGGTATGCTTTTGATTTTAATTTTGAAATAAAAAGCGGAATGTTTTCACCTTGGAGTGTATTAGGGTACGATTCATCTACATTGGGCAGAGAAGTGACTCGGTAATTAATGCCCAGACCGCTCAAAAGTTCACGCCTGCGAGGGGAATTGCTGGCTAACAGGATATCGTATTTTTCTAAGTGAGAAAGCATAGTATTTCATTTTTTTTGGTTACCATCCGAAAGCTTCATCGGCCATCCACTTGTTTTGGGCTTTCAGGACTTGTTCTATGACATCGCGCCCGCATCCGCAACCTCCGTTTTTATAGGATATATAAGTTGATATTGCTTTGATTTCAGGTGATGCATCTGCAGGGCATGCAGGTAGTCCGACTTGTCGCATTACTTCGTAATCAGGGATATCATCGCCCATGTACATAATCTCTTCTGGCTTTAGGCCGGTTTCTTGTATTAGATTTTTGTATTCGTTCATTTTTACGCTTGCACCCATATAGATATAAGGAATGCCTAAAGCTTCAAAGCGTTTTCTGACGGCATCGGTTCTTCCTCCTGTAATAATGGCTACGATATAGCCTAACCTTACGGCAAGTTGTAAAGCGTAACCATCTTTAATGTTCACCATTCGCATAGGTTCCCCGTTCGGGTGTAACGGGACCATATCGGCTGATAATACTCCGTCAACGTCAAAGACAAAAGCTTTTATTCGGGTCAAATCATAGTTTATTCTGCTCATGGTCTGTTGGGCTGAATTTATGTATATTTTTACTGATTAGATGATATATTTCTTTTTCTATGCTGTCAGATAACAATTCTTGTTGGGCTTGCATCACATTTTCATCGTATCGTACAGCGGGGCCTGTCTGAGCCTTTATGGGATTCATTTCGTGTATTTTTGCTGCTGTTTCGTCAATAAGAGGTAATAAAACGTCAAAGGAGAGTCCTTGTTGCTTTAATATATTGTTGGCAATGGCGTACATGTGGTTGGTGAAATTGCATGCAAAAACGGCCGATAAATGTAAGTATTTTCTTTGTTCGGATGTTGTTATTGTCACTTTTGTGGCTAAGCTATGGGCAATATTGGATAGCAATTTTAAGTCTTCAGGTGCAGATGCTTCAATAAAAAAGGGGGTAGTTGATATATCTATACTGCGGGTTTTGCTGAAGGTTTGTAGCGGATATAGTACTCCGTATCGTCGGATATATCCCTCGAATATGTTCATTGGCACGCTGCCTGCAGTATGTACCCATAATGCGGTATTGGGTTTTAGACGGGCAACGGTTTCTTTTAGGGCTGTATCTTTCAAAGAAAATATGTACAGGTCGGCGTTGTCTTTTACAGATGTGATATCTGTGGTATATGGAACCCCGAGTACTTGGCCTAATTGGGATGCTGATTCATTACTACGGCTAAAAACTTGTATAATCTCATATTGTTTGTTTTGCATGGCGACAGACAGATGTGTCGCTAAATTTCCGGCTCCTATAAAAATGACTTTTACCATTGTTTTTTTTGATTTACCATTTGTCTATATGAACTTTTTCCCACATCGTCTTCTCTTCATCAAAGGGTTTACGTTCTTCGTTTTTGTGGCCAAATGTAATGACTGATAGTACTTGTATCTGATAGGGGATACCTAACATTTCTCGGATGTAATCTTCTGCAGATTGTCCATTTTCAGTCAGCCTATTTCTTATTTGTATCCAACAGCTCCCTAATCCTAAATCTTCTGCTTGTAGTTGCATGAGTATTGAGGCTATTGATGCGTCTTCGATCCAAACATCACTTTTTAGAGGGTCTGCGAGTACGACAACGGCCATTGCTGCTCCTGCGATAGGTTTGGCTCCGAATTCCTTGCAATAGGATAGTTTTTCCAATTTTTCCTTTTCTTCTATTACGATAAATTCCCATCCGGTCGACCGTTTGGAGGATGGAGCCATTAAAGCTGCTTCGAGTATAAGCCTTACATCTTCCGGAGATAATGCTTCATCGGTATATTTTCGTATACTTCTACGGGATTTTAGCAATTCATGGAATGTTTTCATACGATAAATATCTTATAAGTGTTATGTTAGCAAATGTACTGATTTTTTCGGATAACTATAAAATGTGGTTTTAATTTTGGTGGGAGATAAAATATTTGATTTCTTATTTAGAGGGAGGAAACGCTTGTTCTATTTTCCTTTGGAATATTATAATTATTTTGAGAGTTGGATATTTTTCTGTTTTTTGGGACAGATTTGACTAATATTGAGTGTTTGTTACAATTTTTTTATACTTTTACTGTCTGTTGGAAGTATAAAATTAAATAATGAATATAGATGAGAAAGTTGGTATTGTTATCTGTTGTTTTTGTATTGTGCTTGGGGTGTAATAGGAAGCAAACAGTGAAGTTTTTACAATTGAATGTTTGGCAAGAAGGAACGATGGTCAAAGGTGGCTATGATGCTTTAGTTGATGAGTTGGCCCGGACAGATGCGGATTTTGTGATGTTGAGTGAAGTGCGTAATTATGATGGAACCCGTTTTTGTGACCGGATAACTGCGTCGTTAAAAGAAAAAGGGAAAACTTATTATTCATTTTACAGTTATGATTCGGGTCTTTTAAGTAAATATCCTATAATAGACAGTGCTACTGTTTTTCCGGAAAATGAAGACCATGGTAGTATTTATAAGTTAGTTGCCGATATGGATGGGCGGGAGGTTGCTGTGTATACTGCACATTTGGATTATCGCAATTGCGCTTATTATGATGTACGTGGATATGATGGAGATAATTGGGCAAAAATGGAGGCTCCTTTGACAGATATAGATAGTATATTGAGAAAGAATGTGGCATCTCAGCGGGACGATGCTATCCGCCAGTTTTTAGATGATGCTGCAAAAGAAAGAGAAAAAGGTCGTTTGATATTTATTGGAGGAGATTTTAATGAACCTTCTCATCAAGATTGGACGGAGGCAACGAAAGATAGTGCCGATCATCATGGATTGGTAATACCTTGGACCGTGACTACATTGTTGGCAGAAAATGGATATCAGGATGCGTATCGTACTTTGTATCCAGATCCTGTGAAATATCCTGGGTATACTTATCCGGCAGATTGTAAAGATATTGATATCAATAAGCTGTTATGGGCTCCGGAGGCTGATGAACGTGAACGGATAGATTATATTTTTTATTATCCGGCAAAGGGGTTGACATTATCTGATGTCGCTTTGTACGGGCCGAATGGTTGCATTCGTAAAGGGCAGCGGGTTCTGGAAAATTCTCTTGATAATTTTATCGCTCCTATTGGTGTCTGGCCTACTGACCATAAAGGGGTGATTGTGGAATTTCAGATACAATGATATAATCAAGTTGTAAGATTCAGAATTTGTTTATCGAGAATTACCTCCGAGAGTTGTATTTTGACTTATTGGAGGTAATTTTTGTTGGTATTATGTTGCAGCGATAAGATGAGAGGCCGGTCTGATATTTTGATTATGTAGCGATGATGATTTGAAGTTTGGATAAAATAACAAAATTGTATGATTTCTTCTGAAAAATATACGGAAATCCGAATTTTTGCGTTAATATAAAATGTATTGTATATTGGAATTGAATGAACTCTAAATTATATATACTGATTTTGTTCCTGCTTTGTGGCTCTGTCCTTCATGCCCAGAAAAAGGTAAAACTTTCGGGGAGAGTGATTGATGCAAATAATGAGGGAATAGAATTGGCGAGCGTTAGGATTGAGGGAACGACTCAAGGCACAATGACCGATTTGAAGGGTAATTATGAGATATATGTGGCACCGGCTGATACGGTTGTCGTTATATATTCGTGCTTGGGATATCGAACTGAACGAAAAACGCTTCTTTCTCCGAAGCAGGACATGATGATGAATGTGCGTCTTTATACGATAGATCGTACAATAAAAGAAGTTGTAGTGACAGAGCATCGTAAGCAGACGAGTACTTTACAGCGCATTGATTCTAAAGATTTGAAACTGATGCCTGATGCAACGGGAGGGAGTATCGAAGCAATGTTGACAACAATGGCAGGGGTGAATTCGAGTAATGAATTGAGTTCGCAGTATTCGGTTAGAGGAGGGAATTTTGATGAAAATATTGTGTATGTAAATGGTATAGAAGTTTATCGGCCATTGACTGTTCGTTCGGGCCAACAAGAGGGGTTGAGTTTTATTAATCCGGATTTAGTGGGCAGTATAGGTTTTTCTTCGGGAGGATATTCTGCCGAATATGGAGACAAGATGTCTTCGGTGCTGGATATTACATACAAGCAGCCGGAAGCGTTTGAGGGTGCTGTTGCCGCCAGCTTTTTAGGTGCAAGTGCTTCTGTGGGACAGAGTACATCTAAATTTTCGCAATTGCATGGGTTCCGATTTAAAACCAATTCAACGTTATTGAGTTCTTTGGATACTAAAGGGGAGTATAAACCTTCTTTTTTCGATTATCAGACCTTGATTGCCTACAAGTTTTCTCCTCAATGGAAATTGTCTTTTTTGGGAAATGTCTCGAACAATACTTATAAGTTTACCCCACAGGAACGTACAACAAAATTCGGAACATCGTCTAATGCCGCTCAATTTAAAGTTTATTTTGACGGTCAGGAAAAAGATAAGTTCCAGTCTTTTTTTGGAGCTTTATCTTTGGATTATTTTAAAAATAAAAATACTGCTTTTTCATTATTGGCGTCTGCTTTTGTTACGAATGAAATCGTTCGTTATGATATATCAGGGCAATATTGGCTGGACGAGCTTGATATGTCGGGAGAGGTTACGGAAACAGAGGCTGCCGGGACTTTAGGGGTGGGTACTTACCATGAACATGCCCGTAATAGATTGAATGCCGGAGTGATGTCTATAGCATTAAAAGGGGTAACTCGTATTCGACAAAATGATATAAAATGGGGGCTCAATTATCAGATGGAGAAAATTACTGATAGGGTGAGAGAATGGGAGATGAGGGATTCTGCCGGGTATTCATTGCCTAATTTGGAGCATAGTTTGGAGTTGATTTCAAATTTGAATTCGAAACAGGATATGCAAACAAATCGTATATCTGCATACGTCCAGGATACATACCGTTTGCGTAAAGATGTAGGGTTATTTACTTTTACAGGAGGAATACGGGCTTCATTTTGGGATTTTAATAAAGAGTGTATTGTTAGTCCCCGGGCCTCGGTAGGGTTTATTCCGGCACGGGAGGAGCGACTGACACTGCGTTTTGCAACAGGGATTTATTATCAGGCTCCTTTTTATAAGGAATTTCGTGATACTGTTCGTGATGAACGGAACAATCTTATAGTTGCTCTTAATAGAAATATAAAATCGCAACGTTCTATCCATTTTGTGTTGGGACAGGATTTTTCGTTCAGGGCGGTCGACCGACCTTTTAAATTTACGGCTGAACTTTATTATAAGAAGTTAGACAATCTTATACCTTATGAGGTAGATAATGTGAAGATATGGTATTCTGGGAGAAATGAATCGCAGGGATATGCTGCGGGATTGGATATGAAATTGTTTGGTCAATTTGTTCCCGGAACAGATTCTTGGCTTAGTTTTTCATTGATGAAGACTCAGGAGAAAATAAATGGGAAATGGGTACCTCGACCTACTGAACAGCGGTATAGCATAGCGTTGTTTTTCCAGGATTATGTACCTCGTTTTCCGAAATATAAATTTAATTTGAGGGCTATATGGTCTGATGGATTGCCTATTGGAGCACCTAAGTTGGGACGACAAGCGGGATATTTTAGGACTACACCTTATCGTCGTGTGGATATAGGTGCCTCACGTTTGTTGGTAGGAGGTGAAGACCGTATTATGAGACGTGGATTTTTCCGTCATTTTAAGAGTATTTGGATTGGATTAGACATATTTAATTTGTTGAATATCAGTAATGTGAATTCTTATTATTGGGTGACTGATGTGTATAGTAATCAATATGCAGTTCCTAATTATTTGACAATGAGACAATTTAATCTTAGGCTTTCTGCAGAATTTTAATGTAGATGTTTCGATAACTTGTTTTCCGGATTTCTTGGATGAGAAATTAGGGACAGGGCTCGTTCTTATCGAGGCTTGCCCAAGCTCCTTCTTTTCGTATTACATAACAATTTATATGATGTTTTGAACATTCCCGTTCGAGCCAATAACTTTTGAAATAAGTAATATTGGATGGAATTATCAGGAGTTTTATTTTGAATAGAGGCAAGAGGTCAGACAAGCGGCCTTTAAAATCATTGGTTGCGATGGCATAATCGATAGGGAGTTGGTAAGCCGAATTTTTTGTTTTCCAGTTCGTTGAGTCGAGTACTAAGATTCGTTTTTGTTGGAAAAGGATAAATGGCCTGCTAATGAATAAATTGCCATTATTCATAGAATCTTTGGCGATTATAAATTTGTTTATCCCGTTTTTTATCCAAAAATTGGATGCTATTTTTTCTATTTTGGGATAGTCTACTATCGAATCGGTACTGTATAAAAAATTATTTTTATCATCGATAAAGTTGATGACGGTATTCTGATTGTCATTATAAATGACCCATCCGTTTTCTATTTGCTTGGGTAGGGGGACGGCTTTATTGTATATTAAGAATAGAAGTATAAAGGATAGGCAGAAAATAATCCAGTTACTTTTTTTCTGTTTGAAAGCTATATAAAGTGAAGATAATATTCCGAAATATAGCACTATGTGTCTCGGTTCTAACCATATTTTTAGTGAATTGCAGGGTATTTTGTCGGTGTAGTAGGCCACTAAAGACAAAAAATGCAGTAAATGTTCTGTGGCATAATGTATCCAAGGAATGGAAATATCGATTGCTGTCAATATAACAGAGATTATGCTTATGCCGAGTATGATTGGCAATAAAGGAATAATCAGTAAGTTGGTGAATAAGAAAAGTAAGGGTACCGTATGAAAATAGTAAGCTGCAACAGGTAATGTACCGATTTGGGTTGCCAGAGAAATAGCGATGATTCCGGCAATTTTATTCCATAATTTGTTATTGGTCATGATGCCATGGAATATGACAGGGTAGAAAAGGACGATGGACAATACTGATATGTAACTGAGCTGAAATCCTATGTCGAAAAGATAATAAGGTTGGTATAATAGCATAAAGAAAGCTGCAGCGCATAAAGAGTTCAGCGTATTGCCTTTCCTGTTGAGAACATATCCTACGATAATGAATGAGGCCATTGTGCAAGCTCTTATTACAGAAGGAGAGAGTCCGGTAATGAAGGCATATATCCATAGTCCGACTATTGTGAAGATATGTCTCATTTGCGGCATACGTAACCATATTAACGGATAGAATGCAATATATAATATGCTCCATATAATGCCGGTATGTAGTCCGCTTACAGCCAGAATGTGAGAAAGTCCGGAAGAAGAGAATAACTTGCGTTGCTCCGTCGATATTTCATCGGTATATCCTAATAATAGGGCATTTAAAAGAGCTTGTTCTTCTTTATCCAGATTTATTTCAGAAATGATATCAACTACTTTTGTCCGATAGTATAGGGCTTTTTCTTTCCATGTCATTCGGGGAGAGAATCCAAGTCGTCTCCAGTCTTTTTCTGGCAGATATTGGCTATATAATATTCCTTTCCTTTGGGTATAAGAAGCGTAATCAAATGCTTCTGGATTGGGGATGTTTTGTATAGGTTGGAGCTTTTGTTTAAAGATGATGTAATTACCGGGTACCAGGGCGCAGGCATGATCGTCCGGGTAAAAATAGAGAATGGCTTTTTTACTGAATTGATGATATGCTTCGTTTTGGTCGATTAGATGTTCTATCGTAACAGTGCATGAAACTGACTTGATTTTTTTCCCGTTATTTTCATCTATACGGGCAATTGCTTTTATGTATTTAGCGGGTATAGGTGTTTCTTGCATTTGCTTCAATGCAACGGAAAGCATGCCTAAGGTACAAAATAGAGAGCAAATTGATATGCCATATGTATACCGAAATCTGAATTTTTCTGCCGGATTGTGAGGGATAAGGTAGAACAAAAAACTGCAAATCGTTGTTATAAAAAATATGTAGATAAGGTTAACGGCAGGACAAAAATGTTGAATGCAAATACCTGTAATAAGTGGGCATAGTAACCGTATGAAGGGGGCGTTTTGCATGGAAAATTAAGGTATAAGAGAGACAGAACTTTGAGATAAAATAAGTAAATTGTGTGTGTTTTTCGGTTTATTGGAATTAGATGAGATTAACAAAGAATGTGAGTTGTTGTGTCTTTATCTTTGTTCTGTCTCTCGTTATGCTTTTAGTCTAAATGTTTCAACTGATGTATCATTTGAGCAGGATTTTCTGCCTTAAATACGGAATTTCCGGCTACGAGAACATCAGCCCCGGCTTCAACAATCTGTTTTCCGGTTGTTAGATTTATTCCCCCGTCTACTTCGATGAGGGCTTTAGCGTTTTTGCTGTTGATTAGTTCTTTTAATTTTTTTACTTTTTCTATAGAATGTTCTATAAATTTTTGTCCGCCGTATCCCGGATTTACTGACATGATAAGAACCATATCTACATCATTGATAATGTCTTCGAGTAGGGATATTGGAGATGAGGGATTCAGTGTCACTCCGGCTTTCATTCCTGCCTCTTTTATTTGTTGTATTGTACGGTGTAAATGTATGCATGCTTCGTAATGGACATTCATCATGAAAGCTCCTGAGTCTCTGACTTCTTTGATGAATTTAGCCGGATCGGTAATCATCAGGTGTACATCCAATGGTTTTTGAGAAAGATTTTTTACATACTCAAGAACCGGAAAGCCAAAGGATATGTTGGGAACGAAAACTCCGTCCATTATGTCAATGTGTAGCCAATCGGCTTCACTTTTATTTACCATGTCGATGTCGGCTTTAAGATTACCGAAATCGGCGGATAGTAAAGAAGGGGCTATTTTATGATTCATAATATATAATCACGACATTTTTGCTTATACAAATATATAAGGAATGTATTTAATAATGAAGTAAATCGGGGAAAAATAAATAAATTTCCTATCGGTTGTTGAACAAATGCTTAATAACCGATAGGAAATTTATAGTTTATCAGAATTAATTGATAATATAACTATTCAATTTTTCTGGCAGGCTACTCTCAAATGTGTATGTTCGTGCAAATTGTTTAAGCTTTGTGAGAGTAAGATTGTTCGGGGCCAAATTGGCGTTCAAAGCTTTTTTTGATATAATTCCGGGAGTAATTTTTTTATTCATAGGCAAATTTTTAATTTTTTGTTATTGTTTACCTAAAAAACGCTCCCTGTATAATATTATTGTATATAGGCTATCTTTTTTTACAATGTTAACACAATATTGTTTTCTTCTGCCAAACGACGCATATTCAATATGGCATAACGCATTCTGCCGAGTGCAGTATTTATACTTACATTCGTTGCATCAGCAATCTCTTTGAAGCTCATATTTTTGTAATAGCGCATGATGAGAACCTCTTTTTGATTGTCAGGAAGTACGCTTATCAGTTTTCGAATATCAGCGTCGATTTGTTTTTTTATGATGCTGTCTTCAATAGTGCCTTCACTCAATTCTTTATTGTTGAATATATCTGCACTAAGTTCATCATTTGAGATTTGGTTTTCACTTTTTTCTTGACGATAATAGTCTATAATCAAATTATGAGCAATACGGGTTATCCATGCCGGAAATTTTCCATTTTCGGTATATTTTCCCTGGCGTATGGTCATAATAGCTTTCACAAAAGTTTCCTGAAAGATATCTTCTGTCAAGTCACGGTTATGCACTATATAATAAATGTAAGAATATATTCTGTCTTTATGACGGTTTAGCAGAATATCGAAAGCTTCATTATTACCTTTTGCATATAAGCCAACCAGTGTTTCATCTGATTGCGATAACAAATTATTATCCATTACCTCTTGTTTTTGATTTAAGCGTAATGTTATATCCTATAGGCTTCTGAATTTTTATTGATTAATAAATAGAATAATTGTTCGCTACAAATGAAATATATTTTTCTTAAATGAAAAAGGTTTGGGGCCTTTTTTTCTTATAAATTCTAATATTTAACCTTATTAACTAAATATTGTTAAGGCGGATATATTCATTTAACAAGTTACTTTTTTTCATTTCAAAATATGTAATTTAGTAGCGAAAATAATAATCAAATAATAGTGTAAAATATACATTTATTTTTAATACATTTGCAGTATTATAAAAATAACACAAACAATAATTACTTAAATTTTAAGAGATGAAACCGACACTTTTTGTTTTGGCAGCCGGTATGGGCAGTCGTTATGGAGGTTTGAAGCAATTGGATGGCTTGGGCCCCAATGGGGAAACTATCATGGACTATTCTATCTTCGATGCAATTCGCGGAGGGTTTGGCAAGGTTGTTTTCGTAATCCGCAAGGATTTTGAGGATGATTTTAGGAGAATTATTTTAAGCAAGTATGAAAATCATATTCCTGTAGAGCTCGTATTCCAGTCATTAAATGATTTGCCGGAAGGTTTTGAATGTCCGGAAGGCAGGGTGAAGCCTTGGGGTACAAATCATGCTGTATTGATGGGTAAAGATGTTATAAAAGAGCCGTTTGCAGTTATCAATGCCGATGATTTTTATGGTCGTGATAGTTTTGCCGTTTTAGGTAAGGCATTGAGTGAGATGGAGGGTAAGAAAAATGATTACTGTATGGTCGGTTATCGTGTAGGAAATACTCTTTCAGAAAGTGGTTCGGTAGCTCGCGGGGTATGCGAAACAAATGCGGAGGGTTATTTGACAACGGTTGTAGAACGTACGGCAATAGAACGGATTGACGGGAAGGTGTCATTTAAGGATGAAAATGATCGGCTGGTGACTATTCCGGATAATACGCCTGTGTCAATGAATATGTGGGGTTTTACTCCTGATTATTTTGCATATTCCGAAGAATACTTTAAAGAATTCTTAAAGGCAAACATGGAAAATTTGAAGGCGGAATACTTTATTCCTTTGATGGTGAATAAATTAATACACGAAGGAGTGGCCAAAGTCAAGGTTCTTGATACTACATCGAAATGGTTTGGTGTCACTTATGCTGCCGATCGCCAAGGTGTGGTAGATAAAATTCAGGCATTGGTTGATGCTGGAGAATATCCTGCTAAATTATTTTGATTTTAGCCGGAAATAGAGTAGATGTATAGATAATAAAAGAGGAGAGAAAATCCTATCGGGATTTTCTCTCCTCTTTTATTATTCTTATTTGATAAATGGCAGTAATTGGGAATTATATATGGATTATGAATAGACAAATTTTTTTCGTTTATCCAATCAGCCCAAAAACAATATAGCGTGAGATTATCAGCGGGATGGGAAGGCGGGAACAATTTGATATTCCCGATATTTCTTTATGTATAAAAGGGGAAGGTATAATTTCTAATAAAGAGATGTTACAAATTTTTTGCAAAGATATATTTTTACATGAATTATACAATTATAAAAAATATATTTATACACCGACCTACGTTTATATGTTTTATAATGTGCAGATTATTAACTATTTAGGGTAATGATAGTTAATTGAAAAAATTATATTATTTATATATAATATAATCTCCCTGTTCTCTTCAGAATCGATTGGTATATAAATATTAGATAAAATAATCCAAAGAGAGGGTGTTTTTTTCTGATATATGGTTGATAATCATATAGATGATAGTTTGTAACATCTCTTTATTAGAGACATTACATCCAACAAATGTAATAAAGTTGGATTATACCAACATTTATTAATATTTGAAAAACGGAAAGTAAAGATTGATGCCATCTTAAATTATTCTTATTTCCTATAATGAGTTGCATAAATATAAATAGATACGGGAGAAAGAAGATATTACTATTGGTGGTTAGTATGTTTATGTTAGCGACTTTATATGCAGAAAACCCTTTAGATTCTATCATATCTTTTAGGGAAGCAGATTATCCAGATTATGTTATTACTTTACCGGAAAAAAGGATTGATTCTGTTTTTTATTATGCCAATACTTCTATTGTTCCTGTAATATTTAAAGTTAATAGATATCGCTTATTTAATAATGAGCAACTTGATAGTATTGCGAATGTCTTGTGCCAAATATTACGGGATACGACGATGCGTTTGGCTTATGTTTGGATTGGAGGAAGTGCTTCGCCGGAAGGCCCTTCGAAATGGAATTATCAATTGGGAGATTATCGTTCACGGGCTCTTGCTGATTTTCTGCGTCAAAAGACAGGGATTCAAGAAGACAAGTTGAAAGTAAAGAATCTTTGGGAAGATTGGTATTCTTTTGAATCGGCGTTGAAAAATGGAGCTGAAATTCCTAATAAACAAGAAGTTTTGGATATCTTGGAAAAAGAAAGTGATAATGAACAGCGTAAAAAACGGATAAAGGGTCTTGATAATGGTCGTACATGGCAGCGTATTGTTCGGGATATATTTCCTCCTTTTCGGAATGCACGTATGGCTATTGTATGTCACGAAAGGCCGGAACTATTACCCTCCTTGCCGGTGGGGTTTGAACTTCAAGAATTTTGTTTGCCGGGATTGGCTCCATTGGTTTTACCTCTGTATTCGCGGCCAGAACCTAAGGAATGGATAATTGCAGTTAAAACAAATTTGTTTTTTATAGCGGCATTGACATCTAATGTCGGGATGGAAGTTAGCCCTTGGTCTCATTGGTCATTGGATATTCCTGTTTGGTATTCACCCTATAATATTAGTTCAACTCGGAAACTGAGATTGCTGGCTGCTCAACCGGAGATACGTTGGTGGCCCAAACATGCGATGACGGGGCATTTCATAGGATTGCATACTCATATTGCAGGATTCAATGTTGCGATTAATAATCATGCTCGTTATCAGGATCCTAATCACGCATTATGGGGACTGGGGGTCAGCTATGGTTATACAATCCATTTGGGTACAACGGGAAAATGGGCATTGGATTTTAATATAGGAGCCGGATTTGCAGAATATAGTTATGATGCTTACCGCAACTGGAAAAATGGGCCGAAATTTCATTCTGGGTCAGAGTGGTATTGGGGGATAACGAGAATGGGGATTTCTATATCTTATAAATGGTATAAACAGCGAAAAAGCAGAAGATGATATGAATATAAGAGGCCTGGTAATTATTGTGTCGTTGGTACTTGTGATGCTGGTGGGAGCGTGTGATGCTACCATTCATGAGTATCCCATGCCTGAGAGGTCTCTTGTTATCGTAAGACCTCATGTCGATAGGCAACCACCTCTTTATTATAAAGAAGTAGTTTATGATGAGAAATGGAATTGTACAGTTCGTGACTTAGAAGAAACGGCCGCACAACCTTATGTTCCCGAAGAAGATTATGAGTTACGCATTATTTTGGATATTTATAGGGGAAAACCCGATAAAAGGAACGGGTATATTCAAAGTAGAGAGGAACGACGTATTGTCTTGACAGATAAGGATGCGCTTCCTCCGCAGGATACGGTACATTTTTATTTGTCTGACGGGGATTATTATGTATTGGGATGGGCAGATTATGTATATAAAGGCAATCCGGTGGATTGGCATTATCATACCGATGTACTGACTAATATCCGGACTGATATAAGTACTTTCCCTTCTAATACGCATCATTGCAGCTCGGCGGCAGGACAAGAGAAATTTGCCATTGATTTTGGGTATTCACAAAATGGTTATCCTGTATTGAATAACAATGTTATATCATCACGGATTGTTCCGGTAATGATGCAGCGTCCTATGGGGCGTTACAGGGTGGTGGCAACTGATTTTGAAGATTTTATACAGACAAGGGGATCTTTGGAGGGATTGACGGTGAAAGTTGTTTACAAGCAATATGTCAGTATCGGGTATAATGTAATGACGCAAGAACCGAACTTATTTATTACGACTTATAGTTTCAATATCGTTCCGGCACAAATAACATATGAGGGAAAAGAGCAAGCTTCGTTGTTTGGTGACTATTTGTTCACAAGTTATGGAAATGAAACGAATATACAAGCTGATTTCTATTTTTTTGATGCGTCTGGAAATGAAATCAGTCATTGTCAGAATATAAAGATTCCTTTGAAACGTAATCATGAGACGGTTGTAAAAGGATTCTTTCTTACTCGAGAGGTAGGAAAAGGTAATAATGTGGCTATTGACGATAATTTTGAAGGAGAATATGTCGTAGGGATTGATTAGGGGGTATTTCAATTTTGAAATGGATTCTGAATATATGGTTTAACAAAAATGTAATTGAATGAAAAGAATTAGTAATTTGATGTGTGGATTGTGCTTGTTATTTGCAGCATGCCAATCAGAGGATGCATTTATTGACAGTCCGGTGGCTTCGGGAGAAGGGAATGTCAATTTTATGGTTTCTGTTCCTGAAGTATTAGAGACAACACGGGCCACATTGGGTAAAAGCAGTAATAGCGCTCGCGGAGGAATTACCAATGTAGATTTTACGAAGTATGATTTACGTTACCAGTTGGCCGTTTATAGAGTAGATGGGGAAGGAGAGTCCGTTACTTATACACAAGTAATCTCTCCGCAAAGAAAAATTGTCGATAATTATCAGTCGGTGAATTATTCATTACGTCTGACGCCTAACCGTACTTATAGGTTTGTTGTTTGGGCAGATTTTGTAATGCAAGGTACAGATACAGATTTGCATTATGATACGGGCAGTTTTGAAAATATTACTTGTAAAGATGAGGTTGATGAGCAGCTGAATGATGAAAGCCGTGACGCGTATTTTATTACAGAAGAGGTGGCTGTGGGTGCAGATGGCATAATGAAGGATTTCGTATTGAAACGCCCATTTGCCAAAATACGTATTGTTACTACAGACTGGAATATCGGCAAGTTAGAGATGCCGGACAACTTTAGAATATCATATTATGGCTGTAAGCGTTTTTCAAGTATTAATGTCTTGACAGGTATATCTGAAAGTGAAGATTTAGGAGAAAGTGGAAGTACGTTGGTTTATTCCGGTTCTATTGATAAAGAAGAAAAAGAGTATGCTGATAATTATGATCAAGGTGAACATAATCGGACATTGGTGGTAGACTATCTAATGGCCGATTTGAATGAACAGACTCCTATTCATTTTACCTTTGAGGCTTTGGATGGTGCAGTTCCGATCAGTTCTCATAATTTAAACACCGATATACCTATTCAGCGTAATTGGTTGACTACTGTAATAGGAAATATATTGACAACGGATGCTCAGTTTACAATCTCTATTGATGAAAATTTTGAAAATGATTGGATTGAAGGTGAGGAGTGGTGGAATACGGAAATTCTTACTCCAAAAGAACCTCGTTATGATGAGGCTACGAAAACTTACCGTATTTATACAAAAGATGAGTTTGCATGGTTACCTGACCATATACTCGATATGGTTACTGAAGTGAATGATGCAGGGAATCGGGTATCGAAAGGTGTTACGATTCTTTTGGAAAATGATATAGATATGAGCGGGATAGAATGGAAACCTATATATACTTCTGGAGAGCCTACTTATACGGTAGATGGACAGGGGCACGTATTGAGAAATTTTTCAATGAATGGAAAATTTGGAGCAGTATATGAATATTCTGCATTAGGAGGGTTGATTAAGTTAAAGTATAATGCGTATACAGGAGTGTGGGGCAAGTTTGAAGGAGTCATGAAGAATTTGATATTTGAGAATATAACCATTAATGGCCTTGCTAATGATGAGGTGCACACTGATGTCGAGGGCAATCCGATAGATCATAGTAAAGAATATGCTTATTTTGCAGGTTGCATAGGGTATACAGGTGCGAATTATAGTACTACTGCTCAGTTTGAGAATGTACATGCCAAACATATTCATGTTAAAGCTTCTACAGGATTGACCACTCAGAATATTGGTGGTTTGATTGGCTGGATTGGTGTAGGCGGAGGCGCAACGTGGATGGATAATTGTTCTGTAAATGATGTGCATTTGACCGGTTATCAGGCTGGGGGATTAGTCGGCCAGATTGTAGGCGGCCGTGGCATTGCCATTAAAAATTGCCTTGCGGAGAATGTATATATCCGTATGAGAAGTAGGTCAGGAATATCTGGATTTGTCGGGCAATATAATGATGGAGCAGGCTCGAGAATAGAGAATTGCGTTTATCCGACCTACGTCGAATATTTGGATGATAAAGAGGGGGCTATTGTGGAATATGTTCCCGAGAATAATTTTTTTGGAAGATGTACCAAAAATAAAGATAAAATTGTTATAATATCGTCAGAAGTTCCAGAACCGTAATTATAAAATCTGTCCGAATTTTATCAATGACAATAAATTCGGACAGATTTTTATTACATGCATATAGAATATGTCTATTTTTATTTAAAGGAAAGGTATTGTAGATGTAAGAAGATTCCTGATTTTATATTTTTTGTTCGATATACTCGATAATAGCTTTTTCCTCTTCAGGATGAAACCATCGGATGGTATCGTCTTTTTTGAACCATGTGATTTGTTTTTTTGCATACACTCTGGTATTTCGTTTTATTTTTTCTGTTGCTTGTTCGAGAGACCATTCTCCGGAAAGGTATTTGAACATTTCTTTATACCCTACGGTATTGAGGGAATTATAGTCTTTGTAAGCATACACTCGGCGGGCTTCTTCTATAAGGCCTTTGGCAACCATTTCATCTACACGAGTATTTATACGCGAAAACAGTTCTTTGCGTTCTCGGATTAGTCCTATTTTTATGATATTGAAATTTCTTTCTTTTGCCTGATTGGTGCGCAATTCCGAATATGGCCGCCCTGTCATATAGCAGATTTCTAAAGCGTGAATGACCCTTTTGGGATTTTTCAAATCGACTTGTTCGTAATATATGGGATCAAGCTTTTTTAGTTCACGGCATATGCAATCTAAACCTTCGGAGTTATATTTTTCTACGGTGTAATGTCGGATTTCGTCCGATATCGTTGGGATTTCATCTATTCCTTTACATACAGCGTCAATATACATCATAGACCCTCCACTCATGAGGATTACATTATGGGAAAGGAAAAGTTTATCCAGCAATTTTATAACATCTTCTTCATAGCGGGCAGCACTATAATATTCATGTAAATCTAATGTACCTACAAAATAGTGTTGTATACGTCCCATTTGTTCTTGTGTGGGTGCAGCTGTCCCGATTGTCAGTTCGCGATATAACTGACGGCTGTCTGATGAGAGAATAGGACTATGATAGTATTCGGCTAAACGGAGCGAAAGCTCTGTTTTACCGACTCCGGTAGGACCTAAAAGTACAACCAGTGTTTTGGACATGTAGTGTAAAGAGATGACTTGATTTATAATAGAAGGTAGCTCAGTTTATTTCGATGACCTCAGATTCTAATATATGTACCTTCGGATAATTAAAAAAGATGTGTCGAAATTATTTACTGTTTATCTAACTAAAGTATTTTGTATCATGTAAAGTATGTTTTCACGATACAGAAGATTTTGATAGATTTTTAGAATAAAAATAATTTTGACACATCTTTAGTGGAATATAGGAAATTCTTATTTTTCGGCTGTCAATTTGGCAATTTGTACAACTACCTCTTTGGCTTTTTCCATTGATTGGATGGGGACAAATTCATATCGGCCATGGAAATTCAATCCTCCTGCAAAAATGTTAGGGCAGGGCAGACCTTTGAAAGAAAGTTGTGCACCGTCTGTGCCTCCGCGTACTGGCTTTACAATAGGGGTGACACCTACATCTTCCATCGCTTTAAAGGCTAAATCGACGATGTACATGACAGGCTCTACTTTCTCGCGCATATTATAGTATTGGTCTTTTATTTCGAGACTGGCACAATCAGGAAATTCTTTGTTTATTTTTCGTGTCAGATGCTCGAATTCCTTTTTACGACGTTCAAATCGGTCGCGGTCATGGTCTCGTATGATGTAAGTGAGCACCGTTTTTTCTACAGTCCCTTCAAATGAGATCAGGTGATAAAATCCTTCGTAGCCTTCGGTATGTTCAGGTGTTTCCCATCGAGGTAACATAATTGCGTATTGGGTGGCAACCCGTATAGAGTTGATCATTTTATGTTTGGCATATCCGGGATGTACATTTCTTCCTTTAAATGTGATACTTGCAACAGCGGCATTGAAATTCTCATACTCTAATTCTCCAATTTCGCCGCCGTCGAGAGTATAAGCCCACTGAGCTCCAAATTTTTTTACATCGAATTTGTGGGCTCCTTGACCGATTTCTTCATCAGGAGTGAACGCAACGCGTATTTTCCCGTGTTTGATTTCTGGGTGTTGTATCAGGTATTCCATTGCAGAGATGATTTCAGCTATACCGGCTTTGTCATCAGCACCCAATAGAGTTTTTCCGTTTGTGACAATCAGGTCTTGGCCGATATAATGCAATACTTCGGGAAAGTCTTCTGTCCTTAGTACAATGTTTTCCTCTTTACATAAAGTGATATCTTTGCCGTCATAATTCTTTAGAATGCGAGGAGTAACATGCCGACCTGACATGTCAGGACTGGTGTCAAGATGAGCGATGAAACCTATGACCGGAACTTCTTTATCTGTGTTCGAAGGCAGGGTTGCCATCAGGTATCCATTTTCGTCAAGCGAAACTTCGGTCATACCTATTGCTTTTAATTCTTTTTCCAGTTCACGAGCAAAAATCATTTGTCCAGGAGTACTGGGAGTCATATTAGTAAGTTCATCCGATTGGGTATCGAAGCTAACGTAATGGAGAAAACGATCGGTTAAATTCATATATGTGTTTTTATAAATTACAATTTCAAGGTTCGTAAATTTTGACAGACAAAGATAGAGATTTTTGTGTACATTTGCACAGCGTTTTATAAATATCTATTTTCGATTATGGTAAAAAAAAGGCGAAATAGGAAACCAAAAAGCCCGTCGTCGATGAAATATCTTACTATCGTAGCATGGGTCATATTTGTGCTTATATTACTATATTGTTTTAGAGAACCTATAAAATCTTTTTTTTCAGTTTCTAAGGGTGTGGGGGGGAAATATAATATTGAATCTGCCGATTTAGAGATACCTGGACCATTGAAAAACAGGCAAGAACAGCACATACGCCATACGGGCTATACAGTCTCATATAATGAACAGTGGAAAATACCTAATTGGGTGGCATATGAATTGACACGAGATGAGCTGGGAGGTGATGTGAAGCGAACGAATAAGTTTATGGTTGACCCTATGACAGGAGGGGTGAGTGCTACGAATCCTGATTATTTGCATTCTGGATTTGATAAGGGACATATGGCTCCGGCAGGAGATATGAAATGGAGTGAGAAAGCAATGAAAGAATCGTTTTACTTCTCGAATATGTGTCCACAACGACCGGGATTGAATAGGGGTGCGTGGAAAGTGCTTGAGGAAAAAATCAGGGATTGGGCAGTTCAAGACAGTGCTATATATATCGTGTGTGGCCCGTTGGTTAAGGCATCAGATTCGACCATAGGTAAGAATAAAGTAAAGGTGCCACACGGTTTTTTTAAAGTTGTTTTGTCTCCTTATACCAGTACTCCTAAGGGTATTGCATTTATATTTGAGAATAAAAATGAGGATAAAAAACTAACTTCTTACGTTGTTTCAATTGATAGTGTGGAATCTCTTACAGGAATGGATTTTTTCCCAACTTTGCCGGATGAATTGGAAGATAACATTGAGTCGACGGTACAAATATCGGATTGGAATTTTAAGTGAATATTAGTATATGATGATAACGAATGATACGATATGTGCAGTATCCACAGCTCCCGGAGTTGGCGGAATTGCCGTGATACGAGTGAGTGGGAAAGAGGCGATACCCATAACAAATGACATTTTTGTAGGGATAAAAAAGAATATGTCTCTTTTTTCACAGAAAGCTTATACCTTGGCTTATGGAAGTATATTGGATGAAGAGAATCGACTTATAGATGAGGTTATAGTCGCTCTTTTCCGTGCACCGCATTCCTTTACCGGAGAAGATGTTGTTGAGATATCGTGTCATGGTTCTTTATATATACAACAACAAATTATTGCTTTGCTTATTCGTAAAGGATGCCGGTCTGCTCTTCCGGGAGAATTTACACAACGGGCGTTTGCAAATGGGAAAATGGATCTTTCGCAGGCGGAGGCTGTTGCTGATTTGATAGCTTCAACATCGGCTGCGACCCATCGTCTGGCTATGAACCAGATGCGAGGAGGATTCAGCCGTGAATTGACCCTTTTGAGAACCCGATTGCTCAATTTTGTATCTCTCGTGGAGCTTGAGCTTGATTTTAGTGAGGAAGAGGTAGAATTTGCCAATCGGGAGCAGTTGAAAGATTTGTCGACACAGATAGAGCAGGAGATACGCCGTTTGTCTGAGTCATTTAGAGTAGGAAATGCCATAAAAAATGGAATCCCTACAGCAATAATAGGTGAAACTAATGCAGGAAAATCGACCTTGCTTAACCGATTTTTGCATGAAGACCGGGCATTAGTGTCTGATATTCATGGAACTACCCGGGATGTTATAGAAGATACGATAAATCTTCAGGGCATCACTTTCCGGTTTATCGATACCGCAGGAATCCGGGATACCCAGGACAAGATAGAAAGTATGGGTATAGAGCGTACATTCAGGAAACTTGAACAGGCATCTATTGTGTTATGGGTGATAGATGTAACACAGGAGATAGGAAAAATCAAAAGATTAAGTGAGCGTATATTACCGTTGTGTGAAAAGAAAAAGCTGGTTTTAGTCTTTAACAAAATCGATAATATAAGCGGTTCTGTAGAAGAAGAAAAAGAACGGTTTGCTCTGACTCTGCCTGGGGTGGAATATATTTTTATTTCAGCAAAAGAAAACAAATGTATTGTCCAGCTTGAAGAACTGTTGGTACGTGCTGCTCAATTACCGGAAACCGGGGAGAATGATATAATTGTCACCAATGCGCGTCATTATGAAGCGCTTACTCGTGCCCTTTCTGCGATAGAAAGAGTGCGGCATGGTCTTGATACTGATATTTCCGGGGATTTTCTTTCGCAGGACATACGTGAATGTATGCACTATCTGGGCGAAATTACCGGACAAATTTCTACAGATGACATTCTCGGTAATATTTTTAGTAAATTTTGCATCGGCAAGTAACGGCTTGTAAACAGCCATAACCAACCATAACTATTTAGAATAAAGTCGCTGTATATCAGCGACTTTTGTTTTTATGTACTTTCCAGACCGTATTTGGAAGTAACAGTTTTTATCCATATTTTTCATACGTATTTCTACCGTGACAGAAATTCACGGTTTGCCCAAATATCACAGTGACGCATTAGTTGACGTGTGTTGACAATGGTTTACATGTGTGGACAAAAAGGGAAATTAAAATTCATGTAAAATGGCAGAAAATAGGACGAAAATATGGAAGTAAAAAGAATTTGTCAATGGTGCGGAAAACCGTTCATCGCACAGAAAACAACTACCTGTTATTGCAGCCCGCAATGCTCGAAACGAGGTTACAAACACCGCATGATGGAACGGAAGATGGAGCTGCGCCATATGCAGGAGATGCAGGAATTGCGCTCGTCGCTGGAAAAGCAGGAATACTTCACCTTTTCGCAGGCTGCACGTCTGATGGGTGTAAGCCGCCAGTACATCTACAAACTGGTAAAGGAAGAGAAACTCCGTGCATCTCGGCTCAGCGGAAAAATGTCGTTGATACGAAAAGCCGACATCGAACTCATGCTCAAAAGCAAACCTTATGAACGGCTGGTAGCAAAAAACGACTTTGACATCACCGAGTATTACACCGCCGAGGAGATTGCACAGAAATATAAGGTCAATGCCAAATGGGTATGGACTTATACACGACAGCACAAGGTTCCGAAAGTGAGAATCCGCCAGTTCAACTATTACAGCAAGAAACATATCGATGCCGCCTTTGCCAAATACGAGGTGGATTCCGACCTTACTGAATGGTACACACCGGAAGAGATTCAAGAGAAGTACGGCATGACACGTGTCGCCATCCGTTCGCATGTCTACCGCAACAATATCCCCTCGAAAAAAGAACACGGGCAGATATTCTACTCCAAACTCCACTTCGATCTTTCCAAGACTGCTGAACAGGAGAGCAAGGCGGAATATTACACGGTCAAAGAGGCAATGGAAAAATTCAAACTCTCTCGTGACTCGGTGTACGGTATTTTGCAGTTCCACCAAATTCCCCGAGAGAAGAATGGGCGCTTTGTTCGCTTCCTGAAAGTGGACTTTGACCGGGTTATGGGTGTCCGTAAGTGACCTGATTATAGGCTACCGTAAATTATTCCAAAATTAATCGTCACTGAAGGTGGTCTGCATGGTTACATTACAGTGATTTGCCAGCGAATTAATAACAACCATAAAAAATATAACATTATGAACGATTGTAAAACCGTAACATTAAGAACACGTCCTTTGAAAAACAGGATGCTGTCGTTTTATTTGGATTATTATCCTGGGTATAGAGACAAGGATACAATGAAAGTTATCCGTCATGAATCGCTTGGCATCTATATATATGCCAATCCGAAGAACAAGCGTGAACAGGACTTCAACGAGGTAATGGCCGAGAAGGCTGAAGCCATCCGTTGTCGCAGGTTCGAGTCGGTAGTGAATGAACGGTATGATTTCTTCGACAAGTACAAACTCAAGGCTGATTTCCTGGAGTATTTCCGTAATCAGCTCCGTAAACATGATCCAAAGTGGGAATTTGTCTATCTCCATTTCAGCAACTTCGTGCATGGGAAATGTACTTTTGAGGAGCTCGACATTGATCTCTGCAACAAGTTCCGTGAGTACCTGTTGACGGCAAAGAAACTCAAGCGTAACGGACACATCACACGAAACTCCGCATCGGGATATTGGTCCACATTCAGGGGACTTCTGAAAATCCTCTACCGTAACGGGCTGATCCGCAACAACGTCAACGACTTCCTCGAAAAAATCGAGACCGAGGACGTAGTCAAAGATTATCTTTCAGTGGAAGAACTCTACAAGCTGGCCGAGACACCTTGCAAGAAGCCCGTACTGAAGACGGCATCCCTCTTCTCGTGCATGACCAGCCTGCGCATCAGCGACATCCTCGCCCTCTGCTGGGAGGACATCGTGGACTATTCGGCCGGTGGCAAGTGCGTACACATCATTACCAAGAAGAACCGCTCCGAGGACATCATCCCCATCAGCGAGGAAGCACTGGACCTGATCGGCTACAGCCCTGACAAGCGGGGAATGGTATTCAAGGGGTTACAGCGCTGCTGGACCCAGACCTACATGAAAGGGTGGATCCGTTCGGCTGGAATCACCAAGAAGATTACATTCCACTCCTATCGTAGAACATTTGCTACGCTGCAAGCGGCTGCCGGAACGGACATCCGCACCATACAAAGCATGATGGCTCACAAGAGTATAACCACAACCCAAAGATACATGAAAGTAGTGGACAGCAACAAGCGTGAAGTCAGCAAGAAAATCACCCTGATGCGGAAAGACTGACAGGCATTTTGACCACCTGTTTTAGCGGATATAGTTTGATTTTGAGCGAAAAATCGGACTATATCCGTAATTTTTGTGTAAAATCGTATGATTATAACTCATTATTTATCAGTATCTGGAATAACGCACATAACTTTGGCGTACAGTAATTCCAAATAGTGATAGAAGATGACAAATACAGAACAAATCCGAACTAAGAAAATAAGTTTTATCCTTGCGCTATCCGTTCTAATTTTTGCGGCCATAGTCACTTATTTTACCCTTTGCCATGACATCAACATCATGCGCATAACAACTCCTGTAATTCTCGGACTGGCGATGTCCATCATATTGTGTGGAGTCCTGCAGAAATTTTTCTATAATTGGCTGACGAAAAATCCCATCCACTTCTCTTTTGGTGAACAATCCTCTCCTGTTATAGAATCAGAGAGCGCAGAGCCTGTTTGTATTGCCGAAACACCGCCTACCGAACAACCGGCGGATTCTTCAGAACAGGAGTATGCTCCATCCCCACAGTCAAATCAAGAGCCTGCCGTACCTGATTGTTCCAATGAATCTCATTTGGAAAAGTATGATTCCATTCTGGAAGAACTCAAAGAGAAAGAATTGAAAAGGCAAGTAAAGATTATGGATGCGATTCGGGAATATGTAACCATCAAGACTGCCCCCTATCTCTCCAAAGAGGCTATAGCGACTCTCATTTCCAACATTGAGTACATGGCTTGTGATCAGCCGGAGCTCTACAAACCGATTCGTTCCAATATTGACAATCCGCTACGGTCACCGGGACTTCGTCATCTGGCGTGGAATGTAGGTGAACGATTGAGAGTACCATTGGCGAAAAGAGCCGTCTTTATCAAAGATTCATTCCCATACGAACTTGAAAACGCGAGTCATGAATATCTCAGACTTAATTTGCGGGATCAGGTAGCAAGTCAGATTCCAATTGATGTACCTGAAAAGGGAGACTATCGCTTCCATTTGGAAACAGATAACGATGAGTCGTAACAAAAAACGTATGCAGATGAAATAATTAATCCGGTCTGTATTGTTCTGCAAAGCTTCATTGGGTTGGTTCGCAGCATGTTAAACGATTAAAAAGTTATAATATGAAAACAGACCAACTTACATTCAATGACTTGCCGGCAGTAGTCGGCGAACTTTGCGACCGGATAGCAAGCATGGAAAATCTGCTGACAGAAAAACTGTCCAAGCAGCATGAAGCCAAAGAAAACACGCACGTCCCCATGACCGTGCAGGAAGCTTGCGCCTATCTCAAAATGCCGTTATCGACCTTTTATTACAAGGTCAAAAAAGATGATATTCCAGTCATCAAGCAAGGGAAACATCTATACATTTACCGGGATGAACTGGACAAATGGCTGGAATCCTCCCGAAAGAATCCGGCTCCGCAAACTTTCGAGGAAGAGAACGAAGCCATGCTCGCTTCCCATCGCCGTAAACCTAACCTTAAAAACTGGTAATGATGGAGAAGACGGACGAAACGATACCTTCACGTGAGGAACTGGCAGTTTTCATAGAGGAAGCAGCCGTGAGCGTCACGAATAACTATGAAGAGGCACCGGCGGTGTTGATGGTGGATGATGCTGTTATAGGCACATTGGGGAATTTCAGCGCTTCCATCGGGAAAGCCAAAAGCAAGAAGACTTTCAACGTTTCGGCCATTGCCGCATCAGCATTGAGTGGCCGCACTGTTCTTCGTTACCGTTCCTTGTTCCCCGAGAACAAGAGGAAGATTCTGTATATCGACACGGAGCAGGGACGCCATCATTGTCAACAGGTACTGAAGCGCATCCTGCGTTTGGCGGAAATGCCGGATGACAAGGTGCCGGAAAATCTGATTATGTTGTCTCTGCGCAAGTTCGCACCAAGGGTGCGTCTGTTGATAGTCGAAGAAGCTATCGGCACCACGCCTGATTTGGGTCTAGTCATTATAGATGGCATCCGTGATTTCCTTTACGACATCAATTCATCCAGTGAATCTACCGAAGTTATCTCGAAATTCATGCAGTGGACGGACGACAAACAAATCCATATCCATACTGTCCTGCATCAGAACAAGAATGATGAACATGCACGTGGTCACATCGGCACGGAACTCAACAACAAGGCGGAAACCATACTGCAGGTAGAAGTGGACAAAGATGACAAAGCCATAAGCGTGGTCGAGGCCGTTCACATCCGGGACCGGGACTTTGAACCTTTCGCTTTCCGCATAAACGAAGATGTCCTGCCCGAACTGGTAGAACCATATCTGTCCAAAGAGAAGAAGAGCGGGCGACCAACCAAAGAACCGTTCGATCCGCAGAGGGAGATTCCGGAGTCTGTACATCGTGCTGCAGCGGATGCCGCTTTTGCCAATGGCAATATCGGCTGTTATGATGACTACCTGGAACGTCTGAAGGAAGCTTACGGATTGCACAATGTAAAGCTCGGCTACAACAAGGCTGTCAAAGTAGCCACCTTTCTTGGCAACAAGCGGATGGTCATAAAGGAGGGGAAAAATTATATTCTCAATCCAGAATGCCATTACTGAGTCCAACTTTACTTTATTGCAGGGGCGTATATATTAGAATAAAGCAAAGTCGGCAGGAAATCATCATGTGGGATATTCATTTTCTCCCCTCTTTTAGTGGACAATAATATCCTGCATTTCCTTGTCCAAATGCCAATTCATTATACGCATCCGATATGGCTTGCGGGGAAGGGTAAACAGGTAACTGTTTCGAGATATGCCAAGGTATAACCTCACTGCGTTACGGTTGTACATTGGCGCTCTTGACTGCTCAGTTCCTTCGCCAGTACGGTACTCGCAAGCTCGCACCTTTTCAACCATTATAACAACGATTCAAATGAAAGAAGATATTGTCAATACATCAACTTCCCCGAAAGAAACAAGAAGCGTCTTTGTCGGGGCAAAAGTCACTCCCAGCCAGAGAGACCATATAAAATCACTGGCCGAACAATGCGGCATGACCGTAAGCGACTACATATTGTCATGTGCATATAACTTCAAGCCCAAAGCGAGGCTCACGAAAGAAGAGGCGGCACTGCTGCAGAATCTGGACAATTGTCGGTCTGATCTCGTAAAATATACCTCCGCGCTTCACGGAATGTCCACAAAGCAGCGGATGGTAATGTTCAATCAGATTCCGTTCATGGTCGGCTGGCTCGGAGAACTTTCCAATGTTGCCGAAGGCGTCTGCCAATTCCTGGAAGCCGTAAAGGAGAAAAACAAAATTCCCTCCAACCCTCAATCCGAAGAAAAATGATTGCAAAAGCCAAAGCCATATCTTACGGTATCAATGACCTTCGTTATATTACTGGCGAATCAAAGCACAAGAAGCATCCGGAAAAAATATATCGGGTATTGGACAATCTGTTGTCCCCGGAACTGGACGCTATGGGAATATGGAACTCCATGCAGTTGACCCTTTCCCAACATCGGCCGATAAAGAATTCCATAATCAGAATAGAGTTGAGTCCATCGCCTGAGCATACCAGTTTCTATGACATTGAGGACTGGCAAAAGATCTGGCACGAGTTCGCCGAAGAGTTCGACAAACAAACGATTACCGGCAAGGACGGGAAAATCCGTTCCTGCCCGACCAATCTGGCCAACAGCAAATACACGGTTTACCTGCACATGGAATCCAAAGGGAAAGTTCCCCATCTCCATGCCGCAATTTGCCGCTTTGATGAAAACGGGAACATCAACAATGACCATAACATTCATCTACGGGCACAACGTGCAGCCGAGCGAGTTGCAGTGAAACGTGGCTGGAAGACTGCGGAAGAAATCCGAAGTCGCAACATTCCGGAAGTAAGCAGAGAGTGTATGGAGGTATTGAGAACCATGCCATCGTGGTCATGGGAAGAATACAAGAAGGCACTTGCCCGGAGAGGCTATTCCGTATATGAACGGAAAGATAAGAAAGATGTTCTCCGTGGATATGCGATCATCAAAGGAAACGCCAAATACAAGGCTTCCGAATTGGGAGTGGCCCGTAACCTGATGATTTCCAAACTTCCCAGAACCTGGCAAAAGCTACACTACCGGGAGAGACTTGCCGCTCAGGTCAATACCTCTCAAATCCATCGGCCGGAACCTGTTCAAAGACCGGCAGCCGGTATGGACTATACTCACTATCGTTCTGGCTCGGTGTCCTACACGCTTTCTTCCAATAGCGGAAGAGAACAGCGTTTCTATATTCCGGAGCGGGTACTTGACTACTTCAACGAAGAGTTCGACTACCGGGAGGTTGCCAACAGCAGCGAGCTGACCGACATAGCCGTAGCATTCTTTGTCGGGATGCTTGAGACGCCCGCCGTATCTGCCGGAGGTGGTGGCGGAGGTTCGCAGAGCGATCTTCCCTGGCGTGACAAGGACGATGACGACCTGCAATGGGCCCGCCGCTGTGCCCGTGCTGCTACCCTCCTACTGGGCAAGAAACCGAGAACAGGATTAAGACGATAAAGTCATGAAACAGGCACACAAAAAGCGGTCGCCTCGTGCGACCGCTAATAGTCCGCCAAGATTGCCGGATATGGGAGAAATTATTTTATAAATCTGGTAATTTCTATATAAAACGAGCAATCTCATGACGGTTCTTAAAACAAAAAATTGGATCTTATACTTTTAGATTAATAGACGCCATCTTTATATATTTACCAGGCATATTAATAATATGTTTTATTATCCTGTGCTACATTCTATTGTAACAGCATAGCAATCACATATAAAATTAAAATAAACGCTATTATTCTAGTTAAGTATATTGAATAGTACCTTGTTATTGTTTCTTCTGATATGAGCCAGCTCCGAGTAGTTATAACTGCAGCAACCACACCCATGATTATTGAGCCAAAATTTTTATTTTCGAATAATAACATTACTGGCCTTTCAATATTAAATATGGGCGTCCAAAAATACAACCATATTTCATTGCCAACAGTAATACAAAGCATTATTAATATAGCTATTGCAATATAATAAATGGACAAGAACCAAACTTTTAATGGTGGAGGGACTGTGATACTGAAGTTTAATGAAACAACATTTCGTTCTAAGCTAATAGTACTTTCTTTATTTAAAATTGTAAGTGATAATTTGCCCGGATCTGCATCTATGTTACCTGAATTAGCATAATCAATAATATTTACATCCTGGGCTTCAATATTCTTTTTATCAATCGAAATATTAAAATTATTGGGAGCTTTTATATAAAGCCAAGAGCTTTTCCCTTTTAAAGGTAAATAATCATATTTTATTTTACGCTCCATAAGTGGAGAGAAGATAGATTTCAAAAAAAAGCATTTCAGAGGTTTATTCTCCTTTATTGAGTCATAATACGATGCTGTAAGTAGAAAATTTTTGTATTGACCTTTTTCTAATTTTATGAAACATGGTAATCCTATTTTATTTTTCCATATTTCATCAAAAGAAATCGAAACTTGCAATAATTCACTTTGCAAAATTTCTTTAATATATGATTTTACAGTTTTTTCTCCAGCAACAGACAGTCTTTTCCCCTCCTGGGATATTTTTAACCAACTCAGTCTTGCCCTAGGATTAAACAAATAATAGTAATCTTGATAGTTAAAATCATCATCAGATATTTCTATATCATATTCATGAGTTATTAAAGCTCTATTTGGGGTTTCAAAATCTAAAAATCTTTTTTCTCTAAGTTTAAAATTATCTAAATTACGACAATATTTGTCGTAAAATGCATCTGTATTTGTTAAAAATAAATATATTTTCGGTGTATCTTTATTTGTAATATCATTTTGAAGCGATACGTTCTGAGATTTGTCATTTAGGCCTGGCAAATAATATTCATTTATCATATATTTTCTCTCTTAATGGGCATAATTTACTACAACGTTTACATGTATCTCCTTCGTGAGCAATTATACAAGAACAATTATTAGCCCTTGCTTTATATGCAATAATTTCATCATCCATTATATTCTTACACCTAATAACATTAACAGACCGAGCAGCAATCTTGGCTGAAACAACAGCCGTCTGCGTATCTTCTACACTAAAAAAAGATGTTAAATGCTCTGATGGCGATATTGCGTTTATTATATGCGCAACATTATGATACGCCATAAAAGAAGCTCCAATTGATGCAGAAATATGATCGTATCCTATAGCCGTATCTATTACAGATGGACCTAAAGGCATTATGGGGGCATTGCATCTTCTCAGCAACGGAGCATGCTTTCGTATCCGATCTATATCTATATGGCCTACATTTTCTACAATTACTTGTACACCTTCTCTTTGTAAATAATTACTCAACTCAATCTGCCTTAATGTCTCCATTATATGAACTTTGTCACAGGCATCTACGATACCAGCAGGCCGGAAGGTCGCTCCAAGACTTATGGCGAACTTATACTTTTTTGCCAAAGTAATAATGCGGCTCAAACACGCTCTAAAAATATTTGCGCCATTACGTCTATAAGCTTCCCTCAATACAATAGATCCACCTCGACTTGTTACAGGAATCTTTCTTTCTTTTATCGCAATATCATAAATATCAGTATCAGCAGTAATATGCATTGTCATAAAAGCGACACCCATTTCTGCATATCTCTCAATTTGATCAAGTAATGAAGATTCGTTCAACTCGTCTTTCGTAAAAGCATATACAGGAACAACACCTACAGGAACTCCATAATTTATTGTAATATAATTGGACAAAATCCCCTGTTTATCAAAAATAGAAAGATCCATCATGGTATCAGGTGTGGTCTCCTGACGATTGAATAAGATATCTATTTTCTCTTTTTCTGAATCAATGGCAGACAGGTTATTCCCTCCCACATTGCAATTTACCAAAATAGGAGACGAATCCCCTACATATAAATTATGGCTTTTACCTTTAAGCTCTATTGGTCTCATTCTTCTTTTTTCTGAATAGTATTGTTCTGGTTATTGTTTAATAATTGAGAGATTATATTATTAAGAGAACTCGTGGCAGTTACGCTTCGATAATTTTCTATATCCCAAAAGAAGCTACTATCCCATAGGCCACGATCTATGTCTGCAATTAAATGCTCAATAGAATCTCCCTTGGGATAGCCTTGCTCATCAAAATATTCGTCTAAAGATATACGTTCTCTTAAAACCGCAATTCCTAACCTTTCCCCTAATGTATAACCGAGCCACCAATTAGTAGGATAAACTATAACAATAGGATTCTGAGAACGATCAAGTTTGCTTTTACCAAAAACTTCTCTTACCCATCTTTTGGCAATATAACGCAATGTTTTCAAACGAATGTTTTCACTAAAATAATTATCAGGTTCAATGTAAAATAACTGATCACAGTGTCCTAATTGTATTTGACTAATAATAGCTTCTATTTCGTCTTTATCTATTTCTCTTTTTTCAAATACAATATTTTGTATGTCAAACTTAGAATCTGGAGTCGCCAGAATAGGAATCCCCAACTTATGAAATGCAACAATAAAGACTCTTTTCTCAGCAATACTTAATGCATTATTGAATTCATGAGCAGCAATATCATAAGTTTGTTTATTACGTGCATACCTGTGGAATATTTTTAAAGCTTTTATAGCGACTTGCCTAAGTTCTTTTATATGTTTTTCTTGTCTTTTTGCAGCAAATAACGCTCCGCCATAAGTACCAATTATGGCACCGATAGCTCCTGATATTAAAGTTACAACTGTTGTCGTTATTATTTGTTCCATATTATACATATTTCTATTTCTATCAGCAATTGCCCATATCAAAAACATTGTTACCTACAAAGATACAGATTTCTATTCCAAAAAGAAATTATGTTATCGATAAATAGCTATAATATTGAACTAATTCGCAATTTATATTGCAGATAGTCCTATTGAAATGATGAAAAATAGATAGGCTTTCTTATCTTTGCATGGAACGAAAGAAAATCCTTATGGAAAAAGAAAAAGACATAAACCGCATCAAGGTTGTGCTTGTGGAGAAGAAGCGGACCAACAAATGGCTAGCCAAGCAATTGGAAAAAGATCCTGCAACTGTATCCAAATGGTGCACAAATACTTCACAACCAAGTCTTGACACATTATTGAAAATATCTCAAATATTAGAAGTAGATATTCGCGAACTATTAATAAGCTCAAAATAATAGAGCGCAATTAATTTATATTCATAAACTCAGACAAGATAACGAATATGAATAATACACTTATAGATAATTCTATAGAAGCACTTTCAATGACAAGTACATTAAAAAGGTGCTTAGCTATTGATGGTATCAAAACAGTAAGTATTGCTACTGGTTATTGGGACATTCCTGGCTTGGCTTTATTGCAAGAAGAATTGAGATCATTCATCCAAAAGGATGGAACAAGACTTCGTTTGCTTATAGGAAAAGATCCGTATGTATATACCAATCAGTTGAAGTCTCCTAAATATAAAGATACAAATTACCCACAGGACTTCATCAAAACAGATATCCATGAACTAGATGTTACAGAAGAATACAAAGATGCAATACGTCTGTTACTTAATTATTGCACAAAAAACGATGATTCTAAGATTCAAATTCGTGTGTTTCGAAAAAATGAAAAAGACGAGACACAGTTTCTACATTCTAAATGTTACATCTTTGATGGTAAACAGAATGGTATAGGCATTGGTATCGTAGGAAGCACAAATTTTACCCAAAAAGGGCTGCAAGGTAATGCTGAGTTAAATTACATTGAAACAGCACCAAATCAAGTCTTATCGCTTGATGCAATACCTGGCAATAAATCACATCTGTTGTGGTTTAATGAGAAATGGGAAATCTCTGAGCCTTGGAATGAACAATTCCTAGAACAAATCCTTAAATCTGCACCTATTACAGATGAAGTGGAAAAAGAACGCAGAAATAAAGAACTGCCATTCACTCCGTATGAGTTATATATCAAATTATTACAAATAAAATTTGGCGATATTGTGGATAAATCGCTCGGACAACAGATAGAAACTTATCTACCAGCGAATATTCATAAACTGGAATATCAAATAGAAGCTGTAAAGAGGTGTATTAGCATTATGCACGAACATGGAGGCTTTATGTTGGCAGACGTAGTGGGACTTGGTAAAACAATCATTGGTACACTAATCATCAAGCGTTTCTTGTCTGTGCCGGAAGACGATGGACGAGAACGTAAAGTATTGGTCATTACTCCTCCTGCCATTCAATCGGGTTGGAAGAAGACTATAACCATGTTCGACAAAGATTCTGACGAGAAGATTGCGCCATACATTGATTTCATTACAACTGGACGCATCGGGAATGTCTCAGAAGATGAAAATTGCGAAGATGATGATGACGACAACAGCGATTCTGGCGATTTTGGTGAAACACTCCAAGAAAAGAATTATGGCTTTATTATCATTGACGAAAGCCATAAGTTCCGTAACAGCACCACATTGATGTACCAGTCTCTTGATGAGCTGATACAGAAGATATGTTCTAATACAGGAGTATATCCGTACGTGGGTCTTCTTTCTGCCACACCGCAGAACAATAGACCAAACGACCTGAAGAATCAGATTTACCTTTTTGAGAGAAACCACAATGATAGTACATTAAAGAAGGCTGAAAGTGGAAATATCGAAAGGTTCTTTGCTGATGTTAATCGAGAATATGAACTGCTGATAGATAAAAGCAATAACATACCGGCAGATGAACGCCGACAACGCTTGGATGCTGTATCAAAGAAACTGCGAGACTGCGTGTTAAGTGATATTCTGGAACGCCGAACAAGAACTGATGTTGAGAAATATTACAAGGATGATATGAAATCACAAGGTTTGGTATTTCCAAAAATCGTTGGACCCAACAATCTTAAATACATCATGGATGACGAGTTAGCTCAACTATTCTCTGATACCATGACAATCATCGCTCCGACGGAGGCAGAAAAGTTGCAGACTGACGAGTGGCTTAAATACTTCCGCTATCGTGCTATTGAATATTTTGTAGACCCTGCCAACGAAAGAAAACATACAGGTCGAGGCAACCGAGGTGTCAACGACGTTGCCAAGCAGCTTGCTACAATCATGCAGATTCTTCTTGTGAAGCGTCTTGAAAGTTCGTTCACTGCTTTTACTCAATCCCTACTGAACCTGCGACGTTACACAGAAAACATGATTAAAATGTGGGAAAACGACACAATTTTTGTTTGCCCGCAAATTGATGTAAACAAAGAACTTGACTATGAAGCCAAGACATTGAAACGTGGTAAACGTGTTTCTTTTAATGATTGCGTAGAAGACATCAGAGCTAAGATAACAAAATTGACGGAACAAGAGCGTAATGAGAAGGGACAGAATGCAGAATATAAGCGCAAAGACTTCAAGAAAGAATACTATATTCAACTGAAAGAAGACTTCCGACTCATTTCTAATCTCTATGATCGATGGGCGAAGAACTCACAAGACCCGAAATTTGATGCATTCAAAGAGAGTATCAAGCCTGAATTGTTTAACCCACAAAAAAATACCTCTGGAAAATTGGTTATATTTTCGGAAGCTATAGACACAGTACAATCACTTGCGAGAGCAGTAAAGGCAAAGGGCTATAAGGTACTTGTCATTACTGCTGCCAATCGTGATGAGATGGAACATACGATTGAAGAAAATTTCGATGCCAATTACGAAGGCGCCTGGAAGGATGACTACAATGTTATCATTACAACAGAGGTTTTGGCAGAAGGTGTAAACCTCCACCGTGCCAATGTTATCCTAAACTATGATACTCCATGGAATTCCACTCGCCTGATGCAGCGTATTGGTCGTGTAAATCGTATCGGAAGCAAAGAGCCATTTGTATATGTCTATAATTTCATGCCAAGTGCAGAAGGCGATGCGCAGATTCAGTTGGTTCGAAAGGCACATACCAAGTTGCAATCCTTCCATGTTCTGTTCGGTGAAGACAGCAAAATTTTCTCGGAAGAGGAAAGTGTGGTACATTACGATATTGCAAAAGCGGTTGACGGTGAGGAATCACCTTTGCAGAAGTATGTATATGAACTGAAACAATATAAGAATACTCACCCTGAACGTTATCTGCAAATAGAACAAGCAGATGAAGATTGGCAGATAGCACAGGCAGCAAGTGGAACCGCATATTTCATAGTTAAAGCGCCACGTTCTGCAAGACTTGCAATTAGAATACGTACGGAAGCTGGGGGGCTATATGACGCCCAAATAATTTCTTTGCTTGAACTGCTTGAAGATATGCATGTGGAAGAAAATGCCAAACGGGTTCCACTGCCGAATAACTGGCAACAGATTTCAGCAGAAGCCCTAAAAACTTATAACCAATACTTTGTCCGTATCAACAAGTCAAGGGCTGGGGATAAGGCTACATTCGCAAAAGAAATATTAGTAAAGGTTAACAATATACCTGGTTTATCACCACAATCCAAGATTTTGCTAAAAAATGCTCGTAAATTTATTGACCGTGGAAGTTTCGATATTATCAAAAAAGTATTGGCTATAGGTCAGGAATTAGAAGAACGAGATTCACGTCTTTTTACCGTAGAACAACATGATATCGACGAGATCTTGGAGCGAGAAATCGGAAAACTCGTAGCCCATGTGGAAAGTAAGCAAGGCGAAGCATCCATTGTATTAGGAACCATCAAGTAAAAAACAACCCTATGAATAAGGAAATACTAAAAGAATATTTAAGCAACAGATATCAAGGCTGGCATTCATTCCTCAACAATGTTATTTTCCCAATCTTCGGTGAAGATGACTTTGAGAGTGGTTTTGAAACAGAGCTTTTAGAAATTCAGCCAGAACGAAAACAACTGGCGGAAGCGACGGGAATACGCAGTATCAAGCAAATTGGAATGATATATGTTGGCGTTGAACCGTTGCATATTTTCGATGTGACAGTTAACGACAGGGTTATGATGGAGCGTAACCGTGTGAACATTCAACGGCTTATCCGTTCTGTCATGGATCAGTACTCTTGTGCCTTCATGTTGTTTCACTACGAGGATGATGCTCGTTGGGATTGGCGTTTCACCTATTGCCGAAAGAGCGGCAATAAAGAAGAATCCACTGACAGCAAACGTTATACGTTCTTGCTGGGCCCTGGTCAGTCATGCCGCACAGCAACTGACAACTTCATGGCTTTATACGACAAAAGGAACTCTCTTGAAATAAAAGACATTGAAGATGCATTCAACGTTGAAGCCCTTTCTAAAGAGTTTTTCGGGAAATACAAGACTCAATATGAGACTTTTGTTAATTACATGGTTGACCCTACTAACGGAATGCGTCAGCACTTCATTGATACAGACTTTGACCATACGGGTATGACAGCCGACAAAATTCGTGACCGAGAGGAAAAACCCATTCGTGACTATGTTAAGAAACTTCTTGGACGTATTGTGTTCCTGCACTTCCTCCAGAAAAAAGGTTGGTTAGGCGTTCCTGCAGGTAAGGAATGGGGTGAAGGGGATCGTAATTTTATGCTGAATATTTTCAAGAATGCAAATGAAAATCAGAAGGGAAACTTCCTTGAAGAAATCTTGGAAGGCTTGTTTGCAGAAGCCTTAGACCGTGACCGTTCGGCTCAGGACGACCTTTACGACACAAAAGTAGAAGGCTTACATAACTGTCGTATTCCATATTTGAACGGAGGCCTGTTTGAGCGTGACATTCTTGACAAGAAATCCTGTCATTTTCCTGCCAGCTTTTTTGATAGCTTGCTGACAATGCTTTCGCAATACAACTTTACCATCGATGAAAACGACCCAAACGATGCAGAAGTGGGGGTTGACCCCGAAATGCTCGGACGTATCTTTGAGAATCTACTGGAGGATAACAAGGATAAGGGCGCATTCTATACACCGAAGGAGATTGTTCAGTATATGTGCCGTGAAAGCCT
>OIFE01000247.1_pt1 | contig 57302 bp, 37 predicted proteins | sample 1581921 | NCBI WGS metagenome assembly OIFE01 (sample SAMN04414075, study PRJEB24778) | human gut metagenome | material: faecal | host: Homo sapiens | reverse complement strand
TTTTCTTTTGTAAACGAAAAACTTCTGATTTTTAAGCATTGTTTCTTCTGCAGGCAAAAAACTTTTAGATGTAGGAAGCAATATAACTACTTGACTCAATTTTCTTCCAAAAGAAAATCTATGATATTCTTTTGCTCAATCCCATCCTCACCCATAGGAAATTCATCAAGAGTAAGCACATACTTCGGATAGCTGTCATTAATCTTTTTTAGCGGAGCAAACTCACGCTCATATGTTTTTTCATCTAAAACCGTTGCTGATACTTGATAATAAATGCGCTTATCCTCTTTTTGAGCAATGAAATCTACTTCGAGCAAATCTAATTTGCCTATGCTGACCTGATATCCTCTTCGCAAAAGCTCCAGATAAACAATATTTTCAAGAATATGTCCGATATCGCGAGTGCGTTCACCCAATAAAAGGTTACGCAAGCCTATATCAACGATATAATATTTTTCCAGTGATTTCAAAAACTCTTTCCCTTTGATATCATAGCGATTTGCTTCATACAAAATAAAAGCATCTTTTAGTGCTCGAATATAGTTATCAATAGTCCCTGATGTAGTCCTTCTGCCATTACTGTTCAATGTATCAGCTATTTTTTTAGTTGAAACTATATTTCCTATATTATCAAATAAAAATCGTATTACATCTTCTAAGAGCTTTACGTCTGAAATCCTCTTGCGTTCAACAATATCCTTAAGTAAAACAGTGTTGAATATACCTCTAAAGTATTCCAAGCGAACTTCTTTGTTATCAATAGTTGCAGCATAAGGAAAGCCACCATTAAGATAATATTTATTAAACGCCGTCTTTTTATCTCCACCGACTAATTCCCAATACTCCTTAAACGACAAAGGTAGTATGCTCAGCTCAATATATCTCCCGGACAACAATGTAGATAATTCACCAGAAAGCAAATATGCATTAGAACCAGTAATATAAATATCTACATCATCACGTAAGAACAAACTGTTGATAGCCTTTTGAAACTCAGGAACAATTTGTATTTCATCTAAGAATATGTAATTTTTTTCATTAGGGGATAAGTTTTCCAGGATATGATTATATAAAGCATGATAATCCTTAAGACTTTCCCAACGCAAATCTTCAAAATTTATATATTGACAGCATGAAGGATGCACACCACTGCTCACTAAAAAATCTCTATACATTTCCAGCAGTGTCGATTTACCGGAACGACGCACACCTGTAATAACCTTGATAATCTTTTTATCTCGCATCAATTTTAGTTTTTCCAAATATGTCTGACGTACAATCATACAAATCCTCCTCTCCCAAACTACCATTATACTTCTTTGTCCTTTATATCATAACAGAAAGGATAATCCTACGCAAGTTTTTCTTCTCCATGAGAAAAACTCACTCAAAACTCAAAGTTTTTCTTTTGTAAACGAAAAACTTCTGATTTTTAAGCATTGTTTCTTCTGCAGGCGAAAAACTTTGGAGTTAAAAATTTCTTTATACAAGCGAAAAAAGGCGGTGCACTCACACCGCCCCAAGGTTTCAGGTTAATTTTACTATTTCATACACGCATCACGCGGCAGTCCCAACTGCTCGCAGATGTCGCCCCATTTTTGCTGACGTGTTTTCATCGCCAGCAGCTCCTCCACGCTCTTGTCGCAGTGGCGCGCCAAGAACATTGCGCGCTTCACCTGATGCGAAGCATAGCCCATGCGCATGTACTTGTCTACCAGCTTTTTATCCAGGCCAAACAAGCGGTGGATGCGGTCAACCTTGTACTCATGCTCGGCACGCGCCAGCTTTTCCGGCGTCAGCCCCAGCAGATAATCAACACGCGTCCAAACGTATTTATCGCGCAGCTGCGCAACCTCCTTCACCGGCTTTTTCGCTGCATAGGCATGCAGGCAGAGCTTTTTCAGCTCCATGTAGCTGATGCCGCTGTCAAAAAGCTCGCCAAGGTCCTCCTTGTCGAAAAGGAAGCTGTCATACAGGCCGTTCACTGCCTTTTCCTTATCCATAGGCTTCTTGCCTGCGGCGCTGGCAGTTGCTCCGCCAACAACAAAAAGACCGCAGAGCATGAGGCAGATTAAAAGTGTTATCTTTTTCATTTTGCACCTCCGAGGTAAGTCAGCAAGTTAAAAATTGGCGGCGTATTTGCGACGCCGTGGAGTTAAATGTTAGAAGCTGTATTCATAGCCAACCATGAAGTTACGGCCCAAGGAATAAAAATTCGATGTGCTGTTGCTTGTAATATCTAATCTGTCAAAAATGTTGTTAATGTGCAAAAATGCTTTTTGATTTTTTTCTGGAGCATAGGTAAAATGCAAATCAGTAAAGCATTGCGGCTTAATTTCTCTTTGAGGTTTGGTGATAGAGGCTCTGGTAGACATCCTGTCGCCTACAAAGTTCACGGACATGCTGGCAGCAAATTTGCTTTGCGTATAATCAACAGCACCCTGCAGCTGATATTTATTATAAATTTGATGCCAATCCATATCACCGTAGTTATGAATATTTTGCGCTTTAGGATTTTGGTAGGTAGCACCCCAACGTGTAGACCAATTATCATCATGCTTTATTGCATAAGATAATTCAACACCGGTATTTTTAACATCTTCATTGAAATAGTCTACTTCATCAATAAAGCCATCTTTATCATATTTTACGTCAGCGTCTATGGAATCCTTAATTTTATAATTGAACACTGCAAAACGCAAGTTGCCTTTACCAATGTTCGATTTATAACCGATTTCATAATGTGTTCCCTGTTCAGGTTTCAAATCAAGAGCAGGATTCATATTACCGTTACCGAAAAGCTGAGTCAAATTAGGCAAACGGAATGATTTACCAATCTTTGCATAAAAACTGCTCTCATCGTTCACCTTATAAATATATTGCAGTTCAGGAGTGAATTTGCTTAAGTTATCATTGTGGGTATATTTGCTGTTACCGGTTTTATTATCCTTTTGGTAGCCGTCACAGCCTGTTGCCCACGTTTCACGGGCATTAAAAATTAAATTGGAGTTATCTGATACCTTCCAATCATAAGAAGCATAGACAGAATAGTTATCACGTTGGTAGGTGCTATTATTATTTTTGCTAGAAGAGAATAAATCCATATCTTCTTTTTGATAACCGGCACCGATTAACAATTTGTTTTCACCCATATCAAAGGTTTTTTGTAAATCAATATTGGTATTGTGTCCTTTGCGCCAGCTGTAAGGAGATTTTGCGGACCAGGAACCTTTCGAAAACTTAGACTGATCATATGATTTTTCCTGAGTTCCGTAAGATACATTAGCCTTTAAACCATCTTTATCGTATTGAAGCAAGAACATATTATCGGTATCTTCGTAATAGTTATTTTGCTTACGCTCGCCGGACAAAGCTTTTTTCTGCCAGTATTCATGCTTGTTGTTTGAATAACTATGCGTAAAGGTTAAACCGTCAAGCATTTTCCAATTCCACAAAACACTCTTTCTATCACCCTTACCATAATCATAGACAGTAGTCGTAGCGGTCGGTTTACCTATATAGCCACTCATATTATCGGCTTTACCACGCTTCTCATAGCCGGCAACAATGTTAAATTTATCGGCACCTACACTTACATTATAGCGTTGCTTACCAAAATTACCCGCAGCAACTTTAACAGTATTGCTCATTGCTTGCTTGGTAATAATATTAATTACACCGCCGGTAGCTTCACTGCCATATAAAACAGAGCCACCGCCCTTTACTACCTCAATTTTTTCAATGGATTCAGTCGGAATATCCTCCAGGTTATACTTACCGTCCTGATTCATAGGAACGCCATTAACCAAAACCAATGTGCCCTTTTCAACACCACGAATCATAACCTTACTGGTCATTGTACTCATACCGGTACCATTGAAACCTTGAGATTGTGTATTAACGCCTAATGTATTTTGCAATACATCATAAGCATTGGCAGCACTGCTTTTTTCAATCTGCTCTTCAGAATAAACCTCAACAACAGCCGGAATATCCAAATCCTTTTTTTCTGTTCTTGTTGCTGTTACAACCATTTGGTCCAATGAATACTCCTGCAGCTCTTCGGCAAAAGCAACTGCACTGCTCATTACCGTACCAGTAATCAAAGCCGTCATCAATAAGCCTTTTTTCATCTTCATTTTACTCTTGCTCCTATCAAAAATATTTATTGAAAAGCCCCAGCACACCCAGTCTTTCATGGTCATATGCAACAAGCTTCACAATAGCATGGCAATATCTATATACTTGATTGCCTAGATAATATTATATCTCATATTAACCCATTTGACTACTTCATAATGAAAATCCAGCAAAAAAATTTACAGACGAAAAAGGCGGCGCATTTGCGCCGCCGTAAGGGTTAAGTGTTAGAAGCTGTATTTCACACCAATCAGGAAGTTAATCGGAGTATAGTAATATGCTGTAGAAGCAGATCTGTAAGAAATATCTTCTCTATCCAGAATATTATTGATTGTCAGGAAAACGCTGCCGTTTTTAGTCATCTGATATTCAGCATTGAAGTTAGTGATTAAGGACGGTGTAGTATCCTTATCGGACAATACTCTGTCGCCGGTATAAGCCGCATTCAAGGCTGCACTGAACTTATCCATTCTATAAGTCAGTCCTGCTTTAAGATATAATTTTGCGTAATCTCTTTCCCAGTCACCAACAACACCTTTCTTCATATTTCTGGTTTTAGGACTGCTGTAGGAAGCAGATAAGCTGTAACCGAAGCCTTTATCAGCACTTAAGGAGTATTCAGCCTCGATGCCGGTATTCTTCAAATCTTCGTTTTCATAAGTAAAATCACCAAGTTTTTCGTCATACTTAGCTGTAATATTGTCTTTTACTTTATAAGAGAATAAAGCAATTCTTGCTTTTCTAAAATCGTCAAAATCCTTCTTCAAGCCTAACTCATAATGCATACCAGTTTGAGCTTTTAAGTCAGCGCCGGCTTTAGTCTTATAAATCTGGTGTAAATCAGGCATCTTATAGGATTGGCCAATGCTGGCATACAGATTAGTATCTTCTGCTAATTTATGTGTATACTGAACCTGTCCGCTGAAGTTGGTATTGTTATAATCATTAGGTGCACCGGTTGTCCAGGATTCACGCGCACTTAATGCAAGTGTATTCTTCTCATCAAATTGTTTTTCGTAGGAAGCATAAACAGAATAGTTATTTCTGCTCTGCATAGCTTGTTCATACGGTGTATATTGTTCTGCCTTATAGTTAGCACCAACCAATGCTACATCGCCGTCATTCAGATTCCAGGTTTTCTGTAAATCCAAGCCAAAGTTTTTGTTATTTTCTTCATCGTAAGCTAATTTGCCGGTTTTCAAGGTAATGGCATCTTTTTCACGGTTTCTGTCAACATAATAAGCTGTTGCCTTGAAGCCGTTATCATCATAAGCTAATTGAAGATTGTTACGTTTAACATGTTGTTTGGTATCGGTAGCCTTTTTACCTTCGGTAATGTAATGATACTTAGAATCATTGTGACCTGCAGTAAACAGCAATCTGTCATTAATCTGATAGCTTAAATCAAAATTGTTATTTTCAGGACCTTTCCAATCTCTGCCATCACTGGCAACATTTTCAGTAGTGCCTACTTTGGTATATTTATAGCCAAAGCCAAAGCCTTCAGCCTGGAAGCTGCCGCTATATTCCTGACGACCGTCATTGCCTACAGCAGCTTTAACATAATTCTGTTTGGTTTTCTTGGTAATAATATTGATTACACCGCCGGTAGCTTCACTGCCATAAAGTACAGAACCGCCACCACGGACAATTTCAACACGTTCAATATTTTCAACAGGAATATCTGTCAAATCATATGTACCGCGAGTATTTAACGGAATGCCATTAACAAGAACCAGCGTACCGTTGGCATTACCACGCATAACAATTTTACTGGTCATATTACCCATAGAGCTGCCTGCCGGACCATACTGATGTGCTTCCAGACCTGCACCGAATTTCAGTGCGTCATACAAGTTCGTTGCACCTGTCTGCTCAAGTTTTTTAGTATCAAGAACCTCGGTAGAAGCTGCAACCTCTACATCTCTTTTCTCATAGCGGGTTGCAGTTACAACCATCTGGTCAAGAGTGTACTCCTGCAGTTCCTCGGCAAAAGCAGCTGCACTGCTCATCAAAGTACCGGTAATCAACGCCGTCATCAATAACCCTTTTCTCATCTTCATTTTTCTCATACTCCTATCAAAAATATTTATTGAAAAGCCTTAGCATATCCAGTCTTTCATGGTCATATGCAGTAAGCCTTACAATCGGCAAAATTGTATCTGTATATCAGCTCATCCAGTTAATATTATATCTTATTTTAAACCATATAGCTACGCTATACACAAGAGTTTTATGAAAATTTTTACAAACAAAAAAGGCGGCGCTTACGCACCGCCTCAGCTGTTTTATTAAATTAGAAGGTATAGTTATAGGTCAGCATCCAGTTAAATGGCATACCCCAGTTTTCATACTTGTTAATAGTATCATCTCTGTCAAGGAGATTATTTAAAGTCAGGGATGCAGAATGATGCTCATCAGCTTTATAGGTGAAGTTAGCATTCAGCAGGCTTCTGTGCGGAATGCTGTGATCGCTGCCTTTAGAGCCTAAGCTGTTATAATAGGAGCTTTCACGTTTGCCCAAATACAGGAAGTTCAAGTTGCTGGACAGTTTACCGACAGTATAATCAATACCGGCCGTCAATTGCAGCTTAGCATCAGATTGCTTGTAGAAATTCTTGCCTTCTTCTTTAGTTTTAGGATTGGAGAAAGCAGCGCCTAAATTATAGCTGAACTGATCGCTGAGATGCTTTTTATACTCAATTTCCAAACCATCATTTTTGAATTTGCCGACATTCTTCAGAACTTTATCAGGCAGGCCGATATCAACCCAATCAAACTTAGCGTCTATATCCATATGATATACGCCGGCCTTTACGGATGCGGTGTCGGTGATGTGCTTGATACCGGTTTCATAGGTCCAGCCCTCTTGCGGTTTTAAATCATCAACACTTCTGCCCGGATAAGAGAAGAATTGGTTCAGAGGCGGCAGCTGATAGGATTTGGCAGCATTAGCATACCAGGAAATATTATCGCTGAGCTTATACAATGCCTGAATTTGAGGAACAAATTCGTTATGGCTCTTGGTCTTATTCTGACCTTTGATATAATCCTCGCTAATATGCTGACCGCGAATACCGGCAGTTACATCAAATTTATCGGAAAATGCATATTTATAGGATGCATATAAGCCGTAATTCTTACGATCGCCCTGCATATGCTTGGATCTGTCTTCTGCTTCTTCTTTAGAAATAGTCATACCAAGAACCAAGGTATCCTTATCATCGCGTAAGTTCCATGCTTTCTGGGTATCCCAAGTTAAAGTATTCAGATTCCAGTCAGAGGATGTAGCACGTTTATTAGGTCCATATACAAAGCCTTTAAGAGTTGCCTGGTAAGGAGAAACTACACGTTTATTATAAGAAACGATTGTCTTGAACTGGTTATCCTTATCATCATAAATTGCGCTTACATTATCACGTCTGTCTTTGTAATAGTAAGCTGTGCCGGCACCGGTTTCTACACCGTTTTTCACGGTATAGGAATCTCTGTAATAATTGCCCTCGGTATGAGCAAAGTTAAAGCTCAATTTATCGGTAGGAGATAAGCTTACAAAAGCATTATCCTTGCTGCTGTCACGATATTTCCATTTTCTGGTAGATTTTTCAAAAACCTTATTAGTCTGGTCTACATCACCAAGATAATCCTTGCTGACAGCAACTGTATATCCTTTACCGGAGCTGAATAAACCCCATTTTTTATCATAATTGCCGGCACCTACGGAAATAGTAGTGCGATTGCCGTCTTTCTTGGTAATAATATTAATTACACCGCCGGTTGCTTCCGCACCATAAAGTACAGACTGAGCACCACGGACAATTTCGATTTTCTCAACAGCCTCTACAGGAATACCCTCCATGCTGTTGTAGTTCATCATGTTAATCGGAGCGCCGTTAACCATTACCAAGGTGCCCTTATCAAGGCCACGCAGAACAGTTCTGGTAGAGCTGCCACCGAACTCACGACCGCCGGGGCCATAAGCATTGTTGGTAAAGCCAACCTGACGCTCAATAACCTCATAAGCAGTTTTGGCACCGCTATTCTCGATTTCTTTAGCATTAATAACGCTGACAGCAGCAGGAACTTCTAATTCTCTTGCTTCGGTTCTTGTTGCCGTTACAACCATCTGGTCCAACGTATACTCCTGCAGCTCTTCGGCAAAAGCACCGGTGCTTGCACACATCAAAGTACCGGTAATCAACGCAGTCATTAACAATCCTTTTTTCATTTTACTCATACTCCTATGAAAATATATTTATCGAAAAGTCCCTGCATATCCAGTCTTTCATGGTCATATGCAACAAGCTTCACAATAGACGAAATAATGTCTGTATATCAACTCATCTAGTTAACATTATACATCATTTCAAACTATTTATCCACTTAATCTTCATAATTTTTTCATAGAAAATCACAAAAAAAAAGCGGCACTAACGCACCGCTTTTTCAGTTAATATTTAAGGCTGTAAATGTAATCAATTTTGATGTTTTTATAATTAACTGCTAAAACCCTTTCAAAAACTCCTCCGGCTCTAAAACAACACAGTCACCATAAACCAAATGTGCCAGCTTCTGCACCGACCATACGCAATTCTGATGACCGATAAAAATGTATTTTTCATCAAGCAGAGCTACATTCCCGTTTTTTACCGCTCGCAAATTTTCTAAGCTCTTATCAGCTAAAAACTCACCCAGCAATTTCTCATCCTTAGCCTTATTATCCTTCCATGGCTTTGCAAGAAAGAAAAAATCCGGATTTATTTCTATCATGACCTCTTTATTGACTGTCTGTCCGGTATTCATTCCCAAATCCGCAATACCGTTTCTTATCTTGGCATGCTTGCAGATATCATCATACATGCAGCCCTTGCCTCCGTAGGACGCGTAATTAGCTGATACAAGAACAGTACTTTTACTGTAATGAAGCTCTTGTGGTATATTGCGTTCGATTCTCTCCAGCTTATCGTTCATTTTTTTGACTAAAATCTTACCACGCTGCTCTTCACCTACTAGCCGGGAAAGCTTGATAATTTCATTTTTGACTTCTTCTATATTTGTAGACAACCTTACAACATAAACAGGTATACCCATATCACGATAAGACTGAATTTTATCTGCACCAATTACCTCATTAACAATGAATATATCCGGCTTTAAAGCCAGAACTGCTTCCAATCCCGGATTTGTAATCTTATTTTCGACCAATGAACTTACCATATTGCCAAACGATTTTGCCGAGTTATCCATATTTTTAGATACAGACAGCATTTTTTCAGGCTCCACTAATCCCAAAAGGATGTTATCAAGATAAATATTGTTGGTCATAATTTTTTCCGGCTTCTTCTTTAGTTTTACCTGATAACCGGTATCGTCCGTTACAACGATCGCGTTATCTTTGCCTGCAAACTTCGCAGATTGGCCAAAGTTTTCTGTTGTGCATCCGGAAAGAATACAGGCTATAACAAGCATAAGGATTAAGCGATACATATTTTCCCTTTCAAATTTAAACGAATATTACTTTACCGAGAGTATTAGCGTTGTTTTAAAACATGCTGTTTTTAAAAAGGTGACGCAGTTTTGCGCCACCTTGTGGAGAATCAAGTAATTAGAAGCGATATTCGTAGGACAAAGTCCAGTTGAACGGTTTGTCCAGATTTTCACTGACGTTGATAGAATTATCTCTGTCTAAGAGGTTGTAAAGATTTAAGGTAATACTGTTATTTTTGTCAGGATCATAGTTAATAACAGAATTCAACTTAATAATGTTTTTCAGCTTATGCAGGCTGCCGTAGGATGCATCCTCTCTATCACCCAAATAATAAAGGTTTACACCGACGCCAAGCTTGCTGTAATTGTACTTAGCGCCTGCAGTAAATTGGTATCTGGAGGATTGCTGAGTCCACTTGCCGGCATCTTTAGCCAAAGGATCCTGATAGGTTGCACCTAAATTATATCTCCAATGTTCTCCGATTACTTTATCATATTCGAATTCAACACCGGTGTTTTTAAATTCGCCAAGATTTACCTGAATATAGGTGTCTGGATCAACTCCTGCCGGAGGAGTAATGCCTAATTGGTTATATTTTTTCCAGGCAAACTTATCATCCATTCTCATTGTGAATACAGCTAATTTGCTGGAGGATGTATCGGTAATCTTCTTCACACCGGTTTCATAAGTCCAGCCCTCCTGAGGCTTCAATGCACCATTAGAACCGGTTTTACTTCTGGAGTATCGGGAATTGATTGCCGGCATTTCAAATGCCTTGCCAACGTTAATATACCAGCTGGTATTTTCATCCAGTTTATATAAGGTCTGTAATTGCGGCAGATATACATTGTGTGCGCCGTCAAAGCCGTTATTTTTTACATAATGTGCTCTTACACCGATATTAGTAGAGAACTTATCATCATATTTTTGATTCCAGGAAAAATAAGCTGCCAGGCTGTCTCTGGAAATAGCGTTGCTTCTATTGGCAATTTCTTCATAATGCTCTTTGTTGGCAGTTACGCCGGTCAGCAATGTTGCTTTATCGGATAAAGTCCAGTCCTTGTTAATATCATAGTTAATGGTATACAGAACAATATTACTGCTGGAACCGCTTCTTGAAACCTGTCCGTTAGGTTTATATTGCTTACCGTCTATTCTTCTTCTGTTGAAGGATAAATTAGATTTGAGCTTATCCTGTTCGTTGTTATAGAGTAAAGCTACATTATCTCTTTCATCATTATAGCTATAAGAAGTTTTATTCATGCTTCCGTCAGGATTGAGATATGTCATACCGGTATTTTTAGTTTCCGTATGCATATAATTAAGCGTAAAATCTTTAGCCAAGTTTACGCTTGCGAACAGATTATTTTTGGTATAAGCACGTCTGTCTGTATCGAATCCTTTGTAGTTGATAGAAGAGTTCTCAAATTTTTTATAATAGTCACGGCTGAAGCTCAAAATATATTTATCACCGCTGGAAGCAACCTCATAACCCTTTTTATAGTTACCTGCTACAGCTTTAATGCTGTTGTTAATTTTTCCGGCTTTTTTGGTAATGATGTTAATAACGCCACCCATAGCTTCACTGCCATAAAGAACAGAATTAGAGCCTTTTACAACCTCAATTTTTTCTACGGCACTGATAGGAATGCCTGCGGTTGAATTGTAATTGTTCAGGTTGATAGGTGCACCGTTCAACAAAACCAAAGTGCCTTTGTCTAAACCGCGGATATAGGTACGGCCCGTAGAGCTGCCATTATCGCCTTCACCGCCGGTATAGGAATAGCTTTGGATGCCGACAGTTTGCTCCAACGCATCAAATACACTTACATAACCGCGATTTTTAATTTCCTGTTCTGTGATAACGTTAGTTGTTGCAGGAACCTCAACATCACGCTTTTCCGTTCTCGTCGCCGTTACAACCATCTGGTCCAGCGTATACTCCTGCAGCTCTTCGGCAAAAGCAGCTGCACTACTGCATAAAACAGTACCGGTAATGAGGGCTGTCATCAGCATGCCCTTGGAAAAATTTGACTTCATGTTTTACTCATACTCCTTAAAAATATTTATTGCAAAAGCCTTGCGTATCCAAATTCCTATGGTCATATACAAAGTGCTCAGCAATATACGAAATAAATTTTCTGCATATAATCGTTCGTATTGCAATATATTATTTTATACTTATACTCTTTCGTATTACTTCTAGCATAAGTAAAAGCGGCGGTTTGAATAAAGCACCGCCTTAATGCTTTATATTAGAAAGTGTAGGTATAAGTCAGTCTGATATTTCTCGGCAAAGAATAATATCTGGTTGAATTAGCATTAGACCAGTTGCCTACAAGATCTTTTCTGTTTAAAATATTCTCACATACTAAATCAATTCTATGGTCTTTAGATAATTGATAGCTAGTATAAAGGTTCAGAGGTAATCTATCTTTCCAACCACCAGCTCTATCGGCAGTCATACTACCTGCTAACGAAGCAGTAAAATCGCGATTATTATACTTCAAGCTAGCGGTATATTGTTCTCTGGCAAATTTTCTTGTCCATTTTCCAGCATCTCTAGATTTAGGATTAGAAATATCAGTTCCCAAAGAATAGGAGAAATGCTCTCCTACATTTTTTTCATAATTAACTTCCAAGCCTAAATTTTCAAAAGGACTGTTAATAGCTTGGTTAACACCATCACTATCTGCTTTATAACTCCATGCATCCATATCAATGTAATAGATTGCTGTTTTAAACATACTTGAGTTGCTTGCTTTTTTATAACCTAACTCATAAGTCCAGCCCTCTTCAGGTTTTAATTCCGGATTCGGCTTAAATTCCACCGAACCGCTGCCATATAAAGAAGTAAAGTTCGGCATTTTAAATGCTTTAGCTGCATTCAGATAAATACTACTATTTTGATCTAATTTTTTTATCAATGAGAATTCAGGGGTAAATGCATTGTAATTATCATTCGCTTTTAAGAATTGTTCTCTAGCACCAATTGTAGCCGTAAAATCATTGCCTAAATCTCTAGTAGCCTGAACAAAAAAAGCATACGTTTTTGCATCTTTATCTAACTTTTGATTAACGAGCTTTCCACCGCTATACGGATTATCGCATTTATAAGTCTGTTGTTCTAATGTAGTACCGACAATGATATCTGCTACTTTTGTATTAAACTCTTTCTGTAAGTCTAAGCCAAGTGTATCAAAAGTAATGTGTTCAATTTTCCATTTAGAAACTGTACCCTTTTTAATCTTATAAGTATTATTATGTCTGTCGCTTCTATTGTAATACAAATTACCTTTCAAAGACCCATCATTATACTGTATTCTGGCAAAGTCTTCTTTATATTTAAAGCTAGAGTCCTCTTTTAATGTTTTCCATGTAGCAGTATCATATTGGTTAAATTGGTAATCGTTATCTGTATGCTGATGACTTACAGTCCATTTATCATCAAATTTATACTTCCACATAACCGAGGATTTTTTTCCGTCGTTCATAGCTCTACCATTGCTGGCATAACCTTTTAATTCATCACCTTGTTCCAAGTTTGCAACAATACCTAATTTGCCTAATCCTAAGGAAATACCCTCTCTGGTCTTGCCATACTCAGCTTTGCTTAAAGATATACTATTTTGCATTTGCTTTTTAGTAATGATATTAATTACACCGGAAGATGCCTCACTGCCATACAAAACAGAAGACGCACCTTTAACAATTTCAATTCTTTCAACAGCTTCTACGGGTAACGTATTCAAAAAATAAACATTATTCATATTGATAGGTGCACCATCAATCATTACCAATGTACCTTTATCATTGCCACGGATCAATATTTTCGCAGACATACCACCCCAAGCCTGACCATTAGCGCCATATCCATAAGATGTAATACCATTTGCTAATTTTAATCCATCATATAAGTTAGTTGCTCCTGATTGAGTAAGTTCTTTTTCTGTTATGACCTTTACTGATGTAGGTGTATCAACGTCATCTTTTTCAGTTCTTTGCGCAGTTACTACCATCTGATCTAAAGAATACTCCTGCAGCTCTTCGGCAAAAGCAGCTGCACTACTGCATAAAACAGTACCGGTAATGAGGGCTGTCATCAGCATGCCCTTGGAAAAATTTGACTTCATGTTTTACTCATACTCCTTAAAAATATTTATTTTGACCACCCTTCCCCCGCCCAGTCTTGCATGGTCACAGGCTACTAAGTGCATCAAGCAAAATTATAAGCTATACGGCAATATAGCTATAAAAAATGCGCCCTTGCTTTTATAATCAGCAAAGGCGCAAGTTGCTCTTCTGATAGTATACAGGAAAAGCTCTAACGAAATTATAATTGTTTAGAACTTTTTCTTACTTACAAATAGTATACTATATAAATTGCTTCGACGCAATATATATTCCTATTTATTATTAAATTCGATTAGGAACTTTTTCTTTCAACCACAAAAACAGTATCGGCAGCACCAACAGAGTAAACACCGTTGATGTTATCATACCTCCGATGATAACCCACGCCATGCTCACGCGCGTTTCCGAGCCTGCGCTCAGCGAAAGCGCTGTCGGCAGCATGCCCACCACCATCGTCATTGCTGTCATAAAGATAGGCTTCAGACGCGTTTTGCCTGCTTCGATTACCGCAGCCTTCGCCGTCATGCCTTCATGCATCAGCGTCAGCGTATAGTCCAAAAGCAACGTGCCGTTTTTCGCTACCAGGCCGTCCATAACCAGGATGCCGATAAGAGAATACAGGTTGATGGTATTATGCGTAAACAGCAGGCAGAAGATGGCACCGATAATGCCCAGCGGCAGTGAAAACATACGGATGAACGGCGTGAATACCGATTCATAAAGCACTGCCAACAGCAAATAAATCAAAAGCAGTGACAGTGACAACGCCATAGCCATTTCAACAAACGATTCGTTCATCGTCGTCGCCTGACCGGAGAACTCATAGGTACTCTTTAAGCCGGCGGCATTGAGCTTCTGCGTCAGCTCCTTGACTACTTCATTCAGCGGTCTGTCCGTCAGATTACACTGGATGTTGATGATGCGCTCCTTGTTCACGCGACGGATAGTAATAGGGCCTACGCCCTCTTCTACGTCGGCAAGGTCGCCAAGAAAGACGCTTCCTCTGCCTGTCTGCACGGGAATAGCGCGCACGTCTTCAATATCGTAGCCACTGCCACCGGCAAAGCGTACTGCAATATCGGTGTCATTGCCATGGTTTTGCACATCGTTCGCCAGTACGCCGGCGCTGCGTCCGCCGATGGCGGCGTTAAAGGACTGCGCCACGTCATTGACTGTCGCGTGATAATATTTCAGCTTGTCGCGGTCTACCTTCACCTTCAGCTCCGGCATACCCTTGACATAGGAGTTTTTTATATCCTTTAGGCCTGCGGTCGAAGCAAAAATCTGCTCCACCTTGGCAGAATCAGCCACAAGCTGATCCATATCGCTGCCCTTAAGCTCCACCTGTACCGGTGAACGCACAAGGTTGCGACCGCCCGAAACACCGGTAACGGATGACTGAATCTCATTGACGCGCACCTTGATTTCGCCAAGATTCTGCTTGGCAAAGCTGCGGATGCCCTGTGCTACCTGCCAGACATCCTTACTTCGCTCATCGCTGCTTTTGAGCGCGATAACCAGCTTGCCCATGCTCTGTGTGGTCGTTACATTAGTCATATAATGCTCGATTTCAGGCACCTTGGCCAAATAATCCTCAAACAGCAGCAAGGCCTCGTTGGTTTGGTCGGCGTTAAAGCCTGTAGGCAGCTCAATATTCACCTGAATCGCGCTTTCGTCGGTACGCGGCATGTATTCCGAGCCAACGATACCAAGCGGTACCAGCGCCACCGCCACCGCGAAGGCTGCCAGCACTCCCAGCACCAGCTTCTTCGGCTTTTCGATGCATTTGCGCAGCAGAACATCATATTTGGCAATCGTCTGCGCCTCAAAGGCATCCAGCCTGCTCCACAGCTTGCCCTTAGGCTCCTCTACGCCGTTTTTATAAAAGCGCGAAGCCAGCATCGGTGTCAGCGTAAAGGATACGACAAGCGACATCAGCGTAGCAAAAACAATCGTCATGCCAAACTGCTTGAAGAACTGGCCTGTTGCACTTTGCATAAAGGCAATCGGCAAAAATACCACCACGTCGCAAAGCGTCATAGCGATTGCCGCCATACCGATTTCGTTACGTCCTTCCTCAGCCGCCACGTCGGCGCTTTTGCCCATCGCCAGGAAACGATGGATATTCTCCAAAACGACAATGGAGTCATCCACAAGAATACCGATACACAGTGCCATACCCATAAGTGACATCATATTGAAGGTAAAGCCTGCCAGATACATAAGGAAGAAGGTTGCAATAAGTGAGGTCGGAATGGCAATCATAACTGCCATAGAGGACTTCCAGCCACGCAGGAACAGGTACAAAACAAGTCCTGTGGTCACAAGGCCTTCGAGCAGCGTTTTTAGCGTATTGCTCAGGGAATCGCGCACGAAATGCGACTGGTCATAGACAACAGTAAAAACGTAGTCCGGATAATCCTTACGCAGCGTTTCCAGCTGCTGCAGCACGCCATCTGCTGTGTCGACGATATTGGCACCGCTGGCCTTGTATACCTCCAGTGATACCGCCTCGTTACCATCAACACGGCTATAGGCCACGGCACGCTTATCCTTGGCCTGCACGTTGGCCACCTGCCCCAGCTCGATGTATCTGCCGCCTGCACCCTTAAGCTGCAGATGCTGAATCTCCTCCGGAGCCTTATACTGCGCCTGCAGACGCACGGTTTTTTCCAAAGCATCGGTATAGACGGAGCCGGAAGAAACAATAACGTTTTCCTTGCGCACCGCCGTAATAATATCCTGCAGCGTCAGTCCGTAATAATTGAGCTTATCCTTATCTACCTCGATTGCGATTTCCTTGGCACGGCCGCCGGTGACGTCAACATCGGCTACGCCGGCTGCCTGCTGCAAGCGCTCCTTAAAGCTGCTGTCTGCCAAGGCAAAAATATCGTCCAGGTTATCCTTAGACGTTGCTGCAATCTGTATAATCGGATATTCTTCAGAGGAACGCTTGAGCACTGCAGGCTCATCAATATCCTCCGGCAGATTCTTACGGATACGGCTGACTTTTTTCGTTGCCTCGATAGCCACCATATCAGCATCGGCCTGACTGTCCAGCTCAACAAAAATCTCCGCACGTCCGGGACGTGTAGCGGAACGCACCTGCTTAAAGTGCGAAATTGAGGACAGTTCGTCCTCAATCGGCTTCGTCACCTGCTGTTCTACGGATTCCGTACTGGCACCCGGATAGTTGACAATGACGCTGATAAATTTAGAGTCTACGTCCGGCAACAGCTCCACGCCAATGCGAAAGAAGCTGATAAGACCGAGGACGCAGACTAATATGTAAATCATGCAGATACCGATAGGCCGTTTAATAGAAAAGCGTGTAATATTCATTACTTCGCCTCCTCCTTGGCCACCTCAACCACCATGCCGTCACGCAGACGCGCAAGATTATCAAGGATAACCGTTTCGCCTATCTTCACACCCTGCACTATTTCAATACTTTCATTATTACTTGCACCGGTAGTAACAGGCTTTTTCAGAGCCTTATTACCCTTGCCCAGCACATAGACAAAATATTTGCCATCCCGTTCGAGAACGGCATTTTTAGGTAAATATATAGTGGATGGCTTTTGCAGAAAACGCAATTCACCCTTGGCAAACAAGCCTGCCTTTACGTTGGAGCCAGGCTCATCCAGCCTGATGCGGAGGGTAAATTTGTTTGTTTCCCTGCTTCTTACAGGGCTCACATAAACAACAGTACCCCGGCAAATTTCGCCAATCGCCTCCAGCTTCAGCTCGACCTGCGTGCCAACGGACACAGAAGCAGCCTCGGCCTCTGTAATATCGCAGTCCACTGTAAAACCACTGTCATCCAAAAGGGTAAGCAACCTGCTCCCTGCAGGCGCATAGCCACCCACTTCTGCATCGCGGTAGGTAATAATACCTGCGCGTGGTGCCTTAAAAATCAGATCGTGATACTTGTTTTGCGCAATAATGTACTCCTGCTCACGTCTGGCAGCAATCTGCTCCTGACGGTAAACCTGCGACGGTGTGCCATCATAGCTTTCCTGCTGCGCCAAAGCATCGTACTGCGCTTTTTTATTAGCCAGCGTCTGCTCCATGCTGTCCAGCTCGGACTTGGAAACAGCGCCCTGCGCATACAGCTTGCGGTAACGCTCCGCGTTGACCTGCGCCAGCTTATAATCTGCCTCATAACGGGTAAGGCTGGTGCTGTAGCTCACATCCGTTGTTGCCGCATTGGCTCCGGCCTCGGCATAGCGTGCCTGGGCCTTGAGCATTTCGGCGCGGGCATCATCAAGATGCTGCACCAGGAGGATATCTCCGGCCTGCACCTTGCTGCCCAAATCCACATTAACCTCGTCGACGATACCGGCATACTTGTTGACAATATCAATCTGTGCCTTGGCCTTGAGCTGGCCAAAGAGGGTAATGCTTTTATACAATGGTCGCCTGCTCACTACCTGCGTGTGCACAATAGGTTTCATTACTGCTTTTTTTGACGTAGACTGGTTGGAGAGATGCCTGAGGCCCAGTGTCAAGGTAATGCCTATCACACAGATAGCAAGCAGACTAAGGAGTTTGTGTTGTAATATATAGTTTTTTGCCTGAGTAAAATTGGGGCGCAGCATTATTTCGCTGCTGCTTGCGCATCAGCAGCCACTGCCTGTTGGCAGACTTCCAGCATAGCCTCAGCAAAGCTGCCTGCCGGAACCGGAACAAACTTCAGCTCTTTGGCCTGATGGCTCAGCAGAGTTTTCTTGCTGCCATAAACATCCATCGCCTCTACGCCGTAGGTTTTATCCTGCAGATTAAAGGTCATAATTATTTCGCAGTACTGCACCTTCTCTTTTTTAGCCAGAGAAGCCTTGTATTTTTCATTGAGCTTTTTCAGCATATCCTTATCGGTAAAAACGGTTTTCGTCAGCACGGAAATAATATTTTTATCGGGCAGGCCGTTAGTAACCTTGCTGAAGGTCAGGGAATCCATATCGTAAGCATAAATACCTACGTTATTTTCTACAACGATAGACCAACGTGCCTGCTCCTGTTCTTCTTCGCTCGGTTTAGGCATCATACTGATTTCCCAGTTCATACCCTCTTGGGTTGCAGGCTTTTTGTCTGCATCAGCAGCAAAGGCGGTTGCGCAGCAAAATAAGGTTACTAATAAAATAAGCAGTTTTTTCATGAAAACTCCACTCCTTTGTATTCTAATATATCTATTAGTATACTATACTCTTATCTTTAATTCAAATTTCTTACAATACGAATTATATTTTCCTTAGACAGCTTCTGTAGCGTATAATAATTGGCCTGCATAGCGGCGGCAACCTTCTTTGCCAGTCCCAGCTTGATAAAACCGCTTTCCGTATCAATCACTACTGAAGTAATTTTAGCCTTGGCGATTTTTTCAGCAATGCTGATTGCTGCAGCAACAGGATCCTTTTCGCCCTCGTGTACGGCATTCGCGCGTCCGTCGGTAACAACAATCAGAATCGGCTCCAGCTCGCTGTCACGCTTGTTCAAAAGCGCCAACGTCTGCAGCGACAGCGCCAAGCCGTCTGCCAGTGGCGTTTTACCACCGGTCGGCATTTCTACCAGACGCTTCTGCGCCAGGTCCACGCTACGGGTAATCGGCAGCAGCATATCCGCCTTATCACGACGGAAAGCAATCATACCTACGCGGTCACGCTTTTGGTACGCCTCCTGCAGCATGTAGAAAATGGCACCCTTAACAGCGCGCATACGCTCACGTGCACCCATGGAGCCGCTGGCATCCACTGCAAACAAGAAAGTGTTGCCGATGCGTTTTTCTCGCACCTTCTGGCGTAAATCCTCCTCCTTGATGTTCAGCGCACAGCCATTGTCCTCACGCAAGCGCTGATACGGTGCTGCAGCACGGATAGTTGCATCAAAGGCCAAGTCCGTAACCTTGCTTTTAGGCTGTTCGGCGCGCACATAACGTCCCTGCTTCAGGTCAGTCTTGGTCACGCTGCGTTTGCCGCTGCCACGGCGCACATTGCGGTCCTTGCCCAAATCCAGCAGCATCTTCGGCAGACGGAAACTTTTGTCGATATCGGCCAGCTGCTCCTCCGGTGCCAGATTGCTGTTATTACGCTCCTGCTGCTGCTCGTCCTCGTCGCTTTCGTCGTCCTCGTCCTCATCGTCAGAAGCATCGTCATCTTCGTCATCATCGCCGTTATCCAATGGCGGTGGTGGCGGCAGCTGGTTATCTTCGTTGTCCTCGTCGTTATTATCGTCGTCAGGATTATCTTCGTTATCCTGCTCGTTTTCTTCTTCGTTTTGGTTATCGTCCTGTTGCTCCTGCTCCTCGGGCTGTTGCTCAGGCGGCTTGCGCATACGGTGCGGCAGCACGAACTGCGCTGCCTCCTCCACGTCCTTCGGCAGCACGTAAGCGCGCCCCGCCATGGCGGCGATAGCGCGCGCAGCCTCGAGCAGATAAATTTCCGCACGATGGCCGGCACAAAAAGCCTGCGAGCACAGCTGAGCGGCAAGCATCAGCATCGCATCGCTCACCTCAACCTGCGGCAGCAGCTCACGCGCTGCCTGCACCTTCGCTGCCAGGGCAGCGGTTTCTTCCGCATACTGCTCACAAAACGCAAGGGTATTGTTACTATATGCTAAGGCACGTTGGATAACCTCCACGCGCTGACCGATATCCTGCAGTGCCTGCATATCTGCGTACATGCCGAAACGGTCCAGAATATGTCCGGGCAGAGTGCCCTCCTCAGGATTCATCGTAGCAATAACGGTCGTGCGCACCTCATGGCTGCAGCTGATACCGTCACGCTCTACATTGTTAATGCCTGCACTGTTGGCATCCAGCACTGCTGTCAGCAGCTCCTGACGCAGCAGGTTTGCTTCATCAATATAAAGAATATTATCCGTAGCACGCGCCAGAATGCCCGGGGAAAAGCGTTTTTCGCCCAGGCTCACGGCAGCCTCCAGATCAATGCTGCCAAAAAGCATATCCTCTGTTACATTCAGTGGCAACGTCAGCAGTGTTTGCGCACCAATCAAACTCTGCACACTGCGGGCCAGCACGGATTTTGCCGTACCCTTGGCACCGCCTATGAGCAGGCCGCCTGCTCTGCGGTTGACCAGAGCAATGAGCAAGGCCTTTTTAGCCTCCTCCTGCCCCACTACCGCAGCAAAGGGATAAAGATTATTTTTAAGCATAGTCAACGCTCCTTAGGCTTCGGCAGCCAAAAAGCTTTCTACCTTATTCCAATCCAGCTCGCCCTCTTCAAACGGACGGCGGCGCATACGGTGCGGCAGCACCAGCTTAGCTGCTTCCTTCAGGTCATCAAGGTTAGCCTGCTTGCGGCCGTTGAAGGCAGCCAAGGTCAGCGCTGTTTTGATCACAGTAATATCCGCACGGTGACCGTCTACGCCCAGCTCAACAGAAAGCTTAGCTACGGTTTCCAGCAGCTTGTCGTCAATGGTCACCTCCGGCAGCAGCTTGCCGGCAGCGATAATTTTTTCCGCCAGCTCCTCCTGCGCTTCCTTATATCCTGCAATGAAGCTTTCAGCATCGTTTTCATAAGCCAGACGGCGTTTGATTACTTCTACGCGCTGCAGCGGGTCATGTTCGCCGGTTACAACAACGCTCAGACCAAAGCGGTCCAAAAGCTGCGGGCGGATGTCACCCTCTTCGGGGTTCATAGTGCCTACCAGCACAAAGCGTGCGGGGTGAGAATAGGAAACGCCCTCGCGTTCAACAGTGTTTACGCCCATGGCAGCGGCGTCCAGCAGCACGTCTACAACGTGGTCATCCAACAGATTGATTTCATCTACATATAAAATGTTGCGGTTGGCCTGCGCCAAAATACCGGGTTCAAACTTCTTCTCGCCATGCTTAATCGCATGCTCAATATCCAGAGTGCCGACAACGCGGTCCTCGGTTGCGCTGACAGGCAGTTCAACTACGCGCATGTTGATGGTTTCCTCCGGCAATGTGCCCTCTGCCTGCAGCTTGGCAGTACAGTCATCGCACAGCTGACTGCTGTGCGGGTCACAGTGGAAGCGACAGCCGTGCACGGCCGCCATCGGCGGCAGCAGCTCGGCGAGAGCGCGCACAGCAGTGGATTTGGCCGTGCCCTTTTCACCCTTAATCAAAACACCGCCCAAGGCCGGGTTAATAACATTCAAAATCAGGGACAGCTTCATTTCCTCCTGTCCTACAATCGCAGTAAAAGGATATACAGCAGTACGTTTCATTTATATTCCTCCGTTTATTAAAAAGAGCTATCAATAAAATATGTATCTAATTATACAGTGTCTACTAGGTATACACGCAAGCGATTTAGTGAAAAAATTTATGCATCGCCGCGTTCTTCGATTTCGCCTTCGATATTCAGCAACAACTCCTGCAGTGACTGCTTAGTCTGCGGCTTGGCGTTCCACAGCTGGCGCTGCTCCGCCTCCAGCAAAACCTCCGTCAGTCTGCGCAAAGCCCAAGGATTAACCTCAGCAAACCATTTTTGCATATCTTTGTCCAAAGCGTACTTTTCCGCAAACTTTTCATACATCCAGTCCTCCATAACAGCGCTGGTAGCATCCCATTGGAAGCAATTGTCAACATATGTTGCCAAATCGCCTGCTCCCTTATAACCAAACTCCTTCATGCCCCGTATATATTTGGGATTAATCGCCTCACCGCGGAACAGACGCTTGACCTCCTCTGCCAGCGTGCGAATCACGACATGCTGACGGTCGGAGCTGTCACTGCAATAGTTTTTCGGCATCTTACCGCTGAAATTACGCACTGCAGCAATCATGCCGCCACGGTAAGCGTTATAATCATCGGAATTCAACAAGTTAGACTCGCGGTTATCAATATTGCTTACAGTAACCTCCAGCTTTGCCATCCGCTCTGTAAACAGCTGCGGCCTGTACTGACCTTTTTCGCCCTCGCCATAGACATGTGCACCCCAACGCACATACACGTCGGCAATATCGCCCAGGTCATCCCAATTACGTGAAGCCAAAAGTGCGCTCACGCCCGCGCCATGCGCTCCCGGCGGGTCGCCGAAAATGCGGTAGGATGCCTGCCTCCAAGCCAGCTCCTTATCCACGCCCTCGCTTTCTAATCGCTGAGATTCCTCCACCACATGCTTGCGCACAAAGTTGTCTTCAAAGCTCTCATCCAGTGCTGCCACCTGCTGCACTGCCTTATCCAGCCAGCAAACTGCTCCCGGCAGCGTATCACGGAACAGGCTACTGATGCGTCCGGTAACATCAACACGTGGACGCTTCAGCTCATCAAGCGGAATAATCTCGATGCCTGTCACCTTCAGGGTTCCCTTCTGCCAAACAGGACGCACGCCCATCAGGCGCATAAATTCCGCCATACACTGACCATTAGAGCGCATGTTATAGGTCGCCCACAGCAAAATACCTACGCTTTCGGGATAGCGGCCTTCCTCCGCTACAAACTTGTTAATTACGTCCTCTGCCATCTGCGAACCGATTTTCCACGCTACGGGCGTAGGCAGCAGCTGCGGATCAACGCCGTAAAAATTGCGTCCGGTCGGCAAAATCTCGGCACCTCCGCTCGTAGGCGCACCGCCGGCGCTAGGCTCAATATATTCTGACTGCAGCGCACGAATACAGTTGCTGCGTTCCCAGGTAGTATGCGCCAGGCTGGGATACAGCTTGTCGCAGATGAAGCCGGCAATTTTTATAATATCCTGCTGCACAGTCTCATCCCAACACTTTACGCACTCCAACGCCCGCAATTTATCTTCGTGGACTACGAAACCATCATTTTGCAGCAGACGGATAATCTCCAAGCATTGACCGTTGATTTTATCAAGCAGCATACCATAGCTCAAAATACCGTCCGGCAACAGCTTGCTGCTGTTGTCAATCAGTTCGTAATAATCGTAGCCGTAAGCCTGCGCCAAGGTTTTGGGCAGTGACGGCATATCAGGATTTTCCAAGCGCACCAGTGCATAAAGATATTCCGTAAGTTTTTCGCCCTGCGGCGGATTACCCATGATATGCAGGCCGGTAGTCATCTGCATATTCTTCAAATCCGTCAGATAGGTATGCAGGTGACCTACATAATCGTCAAAATCAGCGGCATCCTCCTCACGTACCTCGTCTGTAAGATCGGCAGCAGCAGCTTTCTCTCTGATTTGTGCCATCGGCTCGCTCAAATCGGCATCCTTATCAGCCTTAAAGTGCACATATTCCTCCAAAGCCTTTTCCAGCTCAGCCAGCTCATCATACACACCGCTGATGCTAAGCGGCGCCGAGAGATAACTGATGAGGCAGGCCGCACTGCGGCGTTTGGCCTGTATGCCCTCGCCTGTATCCACAACCCAATAGGGATAAACATTAGGTAAATCGCCGGTACAGATATCGGGATAGCATTCATCACCCATCGCTACACCCTTGCCCGGAAGCCATTCCAAACTGCCGTGCGTACCAATATGCATCATAGCATCTGCGCCCCAGATATCGCGCAGCCAGTGATAAAAACCTATATAATGATGCGTCGGCGCACAGTCGGGCGAATGATAAATTTTGTCAGGATCCTCGCCAAAGCCACGCGGTGGCTGCATCGTAATAAAAATATTGCCATTCATCGTTCCGGGAATCAGCAAAAAATCATCATAAAGGAATACATCACCCGGTGCTTCGCCCCAATCCTGCGCCAGGCGTTGCTGTACCTTTTCCGGCAGGGTCTTATAATAATCGCGGTATGCACTGACGAGGAGCTTGGCATCGGCATTATCAATCTGCTTTTCGCTCATGTAGTCCCTGTCATTCGTCGCACCGGCAATGAGCTCGTCGATAAACTCCTGCCTGTCCGCCGGAATATGGTCAACGACATAACCTGCATCCCGCAAATCCTGCAGCAGCAAACGCACGCTTTCAATACTGTCTATCGCTGAGCAGCTGCCGATGTTGGAATTGGTCGACGGATGGTTGTGAAAAACAATAGCAATTTTCTTTTCTGCGTTCGGCTTGATGCGCAAAAGTGCCAGCTTTTTGGCTTTGCGCACCAGCATATTCATGCGCTCCGCAATCGTCTGCGTAACCTGCTTGCCCTCAGCATCACGCTCCATCGTAGTCGCCGGGCAGCTATGGATAATACCGTCAAACTCCGGCAAGCTCACGCTATACGCTACCTCTACGGCACTCATGCCGTCAAAGTTTTCATACCATTCCTGATACGAACGATACAAAGTATAGGCCTGCAGTACCGTGATATTGAGCTTGGTCAAATCATCAAGTGCGCAGGCACGGATGCTGAACAGTGAAAATTTTATAGTGTTGATGAAAACATCGGCATAGCATTTGCCGTCCGCGCAAACATACTTGCTTAAGGCTTCTTTAAAGCCGCCGCAGCCGCTTGCGGCGTCAGGCGAGCTTGTGGAGAAGAAGCATAAGGCGTTGCACCCCTGCGCTTCAATCTCTCTGATAACAGCATCGGCAAAAACATTGTTGCCCCATAACCAGTCACTGCGGAAGAAAACTACTGCCAGTGTAGGTCTGTCCGGCTTGCAAAAATCGCGGCGATATTCCTCTACATCATCGTATACCTTGCCTGCACGGGGATGATAAATGCCATCCCACGGCAAAAGCTCGGGAGCAGGCGCATTACATGCTGCCTGCAAAAACTGCTGTGCCAACCACAGCCACAAATTTGTCCAGTTCTGCAGACCGCCGAATTTATAATAATCATTTATCCGCTTCAGCTCCTCCTCAGCTAGACCGCCGTGCAGTATATCCTCTGGATTACCGGTCATCAGATAGACGTGTTTCTTTTTGTTGGCCAGCAGATAGGATGAAGATTCCGACAGAAACTTAGTGCTAAGTCCTGTGCCCATCCAAGGGAAAATGACAACCTCCGCCTGCTGCAGCTGCTTTTCCATATCCTTTGTCCACTCTGTATCACTGGGAACATACAGCACCTGTCCTGCTACAGCTTTCTGCGTCTGCTGCGCCAGCTTCAATGCCTCCTGCAGATAGGCTGCTGTTTGCTCCATATTGGTGAGAAATAAAATTTGTTGCATCGTTTCACCTCCAAAAATTATCGATACTCCTATTCTTTCATAAAAATGAGGACGAACAACCATCGCCCTCACAATAAAATAATATTACGCTATATAGTTCTCATACAGTCAAGCACTTCAGCCTTATTTGCTAATATCCCTTAAGAAAAACTTCCTCTTCATCAGTAAATATATTTCCATAAGCAAGATTGGCAATCTTCTTAATCGCCCATACGCAGTTTTGATTGGAAGCATATAAATACTTGTCCTTCAAATAGCAGACATGATTATTCTTGACCGCCTCCAGATTAGCCAACGCAGGATCCTCCAAAAATTCCTTTTTATACCCGTCCTTATTATCATGCTTAAGCTCCCAGGACAGTGAAAGCAGAAAGTAATCTGGGTTAGCACGTAGCATTACTTCTTTGTCCATCAGCTGACCGTTGAGCACCCCTATCTCTGCAGGTGCATTTTTCACCCCCGCAAAGTGGCACATATCATCAAAAAAAGAGCCCTTACCACCGTAATTATGGTTCATTTTAGAAACAAGCATCACACTTTTTGGCTTCATGCTAGCGCTATCAACCTTGCTTTTGATATAGTCAAGCTGTGTCTGCATTCTCTGCTGTAGCTTTTCCGCACGCTCTGATTCCCCCACAGCCTGACCTATCTCCTGAATCTGCTTTTTTATCTCTTCCACATTATTCGCATTGCTCACCACGTATACAGGTATCCCCATGGCGCGATAGGTCTGTATGCGGTTTTCACCTGTGCTCTCTCGGGCGATGATTAAATCCGGCTTGAGTGCCAGAACCTGTTCTGAGGAAAAATCATAGTTTAATTTTGTAGGCTTTTTGATTGCCTCAGTACTGATATAAGATACCGAAGCATCATACATTGATTTAGAGAGAGCAATAACACGCTCTTCATCAACAAGTCCCATTACAATATTGTCCAGATTAAAATGTGTTGTCATAATCCGCTGGGGCTTTTGGGCAAATTTTATTACATTCCCCTGCGAATCAACTACCTGATAGGCTGCCCCGCTTGTTTTTTCAACATACTGCTTTTGACAGCCTGCTGTGCAAAATGCCAGCAGCAGTAAAAGCAGCAGTAAATTCTTCCACATTTTTTCACCTCATTTTCCTGTTATATGAAAAAGCAGGACGGAATATGTCCGCCCCACTTTTTCGGGAGTGTGAGTTATGAAAAGGTTTAGTTATGCCTAATATACTTAGAATGCATATTCCATGCCTACAAGGAAGGAACGGCCGGGAGCACGCCACCATTGTCCGTCAGGATCTGCACTCCAGTTATAACGGGCATTAGAATGCTCTGCATAGAATTTGTCGAAGATATTATTAACTTTGAAATAAATCTTTGCATTCTTATTAACATTGTAGTTCATAGATGCATCCCAAACAAAGTAGGTTGTTGCCGGGAAGAAAGCATCTACAGCGTCTGCAGACTGCGGACCCATGCGGTCGATAACACCCTTACCGATCAAGCTGGCATTAAAGTCCTTGTTGTCATAATCGAGGCCGATATCCCAAGCGCCTTTCGGTACATAGCCGTCAACATTTTTTGCACGTTGAGCGGTCGCATCAATAACTGAATGTGTATAGCCGACATAAGTAGAGAATTGCGGTGTAAATTGTTTTTTCAGTTGGATATCCCAACCGCGCGCTTTTTCATCACCAACATTCGTATACTTAGGAGATACATAACCAATTCTATTCTCAGAATAACGTTTAAATGCATGTGCAGATAATACAAAGGTATCATCAAATTTATGGTTAATGCCTATTTCCTTAGTATTACCTGTTTCTGGCTTGATATTCGGATTGCCGTATGCTGCACTGTAAAGGTTGCTTGGAGAAGGCGGAATAAAATACTCGCTGTAGCTTACATATACATTGGTTCTGTCATTATTAAAGGTATATCCCAGGTTAGCACTGGGAGTAGTGTGCTTGCCAAAGCCGGAGTTATTATCATGACGCACGCCTGCAGTCAGCTTCAGCTGGTCGGTAATATCAAACTGATCCTGCAGGAAGAAGGCTCTGTTCATCATCTTCTTGCCATTAAAGGTAATAACTTTATCATGGCTGAACTCAAAGCCTGCAGTCAGCAAGTGATTACCTAACTGTGTAGACAGCTGGTCAGTAATACGTTTGGTATTGGTTTTTGTCTTGTAAGCATTAAAATCAGTATCATTATCAAGATTTACGAAAGATAAAACATTTGTCGTATTGCCATCAAAATTACTGTTCAAAATAAATTTATAGTTTTGATTGTCTACTTTACCATTCTTCAAAGCAGGCTCCCACAAAGCAGTATATTTATAATCTGCTTTATAGGAATCATAAGTAGCTGTCAGCTCATGCTTATCGCTCAGCTTTTTAGTGATTTTGAAATTAGTGCTTGTAGACTTGGAAGAAGACGGAGTGGTTATACCATCGCCATCTTTGAAATCTCCACTGAGGTTTCTGCTTACGTTAGCATCCCATGACCAGTCTTTTTCTTTGCCGGACTGACCCATATAGTAGTTGGTTACGCTATTACTGCCGCCGTCTACACGGAAATAAGTAGAAATTTTTTCCGGTTTTTTGGTAATAATATTGATAACGCCGCCCTTAGCATCAGAACCGTAAAGAGTAGAAGCAGAACCCTTCAGTACCTCAATACGATCAACATTATCCATGTTTTTGAGCATTACTGCAGAAACACGATTACTTACATTGTTAATCTTAACACCATCTACCAAAACAACGATTTCATCAGCGCCGTTAATTTTCAGAGCATTACTGTTATCATAGCCGGCAGGAGCGTAGTTGCCGATATAAACACCAGGAACCATGCGCAAGGCTTCAGATAAATCACTATAATGTCTTTCCTTAATTTCCTTACTTGTGATAACACTTACATTTGCATTAGTTTTAAATGCTTCTACCGGAGTTCTTGTTGCAGTAACAACCATAGTATCCAAAAAATATTCCGGAGTGTTTTCAGCAGCAAACGCTGTTGTACCCCATACTACACTTGTACTCATAAGTGCAGACATCAATACCGCGTTACTCAATACCTTGACTTTGTTCATTGTTGATTTTCAATCCTTTCATAATCATCGGTTTAGTTTTTGTTCACGTACAAACACAGCTAGTCTTTCATAGTCCTGCGCTATCTATTGAACCACGAGTTATCATAAACAATATAGCAATCATATAGTCAAGTGTTTTTATTTTACTTTCTCCACTTTTTGAGAATTGTTCCGTTCTTGCGTAAAAAAAGTCGGCAAGCAGCATATCGCTACTCACCGACAACACAGATAATTTTACTCTTTATATACAGCGTCCGCCAAATCCTCTACAGCATTGACAATATACTGCGACACGCTCAATACATGCTTAGCCGGCACCGTATAAACCTTCCTGTTTTTCACGGCATCCGTAGTCTGGTAACCGGAATTGTTCAGCAGCTCCTCCTCCATCTGCTTCGGATCATGCTGACCGTCATAATTCCAGCCTGCGAGTAAAAATACCTCCGGATTGAGCTGAACCACGGCCTCCTGATTGACGATACCAGGCTTATCATAATGCAGCTCCTCCAAGGCATTGCGCACCTGCGCATATCTGCAGACATCGTTAAACGAAGCCTCCGGACTGTAGTAGGCACCGTTGCTGCGCATAAAAACTATACGCTTCTGTTTTTCCTTAGGAATTTTGCCTATTTTATCCTGCACCTTCTTCAGATGCTCGTCCATCGCGGTAACCATCATTTCGCCGCGTTCCTTTTCGCCAACGGCCTCGCCCAGAAAGCGTATGCACTCACGTACATCTTCAAAGCTTTTGGGAGTTTTATAAACGTAAACCTGCAGGTTCATATCGCGTAGCGACTGAATAACCTCCGGCTTAACAAAATCCGGTATCAATATCAAATCAGGGTGCAACGCCATAATTGCCTCCGAGCTTTGGCCATCTACTCTGCTGCCCACACTCTGCGCCCGCTCTACAATGTTGGATATCCCTGGATCATCCACCAATCGCGAGAAGGCAGCAATGCGACTGCTTGGTACAAGGTCAATGAGGATTTCATCAGTGCTTATAGACATAGATATAATGCGCTGGGGTTTTTCTTTAAAATACAGCTTATGCCCCTGCGAATCCGTAACAGTATAGGCTGCAGTACTATTCGATTTTTGCGCACTATCACTACTACAGCCTGCAACTATTAAAAGTATACTCAGACAAAGCAACAGTGCTGTTATGAACTTTTGATATTTTTGCTTTAACATTTTTCATCATCCTTTATGTTTTCCTCAGCATAGCTATTATAGCACGAACATCAGCTTTCGGTATAAGCAAGTTATAGCAGTTTGGCATATGAGAAAGGCAGAACAGATTTTGCTCTGCTCTGCCTTTCTCAAAGGAGTTAAGTGTATATGAATAAGGTTAGGGGCTGATTAGAAGGTGTATTCTACGCCTACTTGGAAGTTACGTCCCGGTGCAGGATACCAGTTGGAACTAGAATCAAGAGGAGTCATATTATAGCATTGATCTGTATACAACTTATTAAAGAGGTTGTTTACTTTAAAGAATGCTTTAATATTATCTGTAGCTTTATAGTTTACATTCAAATCACACAGCCAGAAAGATTTAAAGCTGTCAGGAACGGTACTTTGAGTTACCATACGGCCAGGACGTTTTACAATAGCTTTAGCAAACATATTTACATTCAGTTTATCTAAAGTATAATCTGCACCGATTTTCCATTCACCTCTGGGAATATAGCCATCACGGTTGCTGTTTTTCTTTGCAGTTTCCGGAGCTATATCAATATGCGTGTAATTTACATAGGAAGAAAATTTATCACTAAATTTCTTATTTAAGCCAAAATTCCAACCATAGGTATTCTCGCTGGCAATATTAGCATAATGACCTGTTGCACCATTGTAAGCAATCATATTAGAAGCCTTTGTTTTAAAGTAGCTCAATGTTGCGGTAAAGTCATTACCAAGCTGTTGCTTAATACCGATTTCCTTGGTATTACCATCTGCTGCTTTTAATGACGGGTCACCATATTTAGAATACAATTCCGCAATTTTAGGTGCAACAAAAAACTCTTTGTAAGACGCGTATACATTGGTTTTATCATTATCATAGCCAATAGTCACACTCTTAGAAGTATTACTGCCGAACTGAGAAGTTTTAGTATATCTCAAACCGGGGGTAATATTGAAGAATTTGGCAAATTTGAATTCATCCTGAATAAAGAATGCTTTGTTATCAATGCTTTTTCCGCTAAATTTATTAGAACCGCCAGAAGCAGAATAATCATTAACAGTATCTTTGTAATAATCATAGCCGGCAATCAATGTATTATTGTCAACTTTATAGGTCAACTGGTCAGTAAAGCCAACAGTTTTTAAGTCCATCAGCCAAATGCTTTTCGGCTTATTATAGCTGTCATTAAGGTTATTAGTATTGCGATATATAACCATGCTGTTGCTTAATTCATCAGTCAGTTTTTGCTGCCATGCCAAGGATAATTTATCAATATCCTTTTTACCTTTATTTCTGTCGGCAAGCTGTGGTAACAAACCGCCATTAGCAGGTCTTTCATAATCGGATTTATATTTGCTATATTTTAATGTAACATCAGCATTATCACCAAATTTATGACCTAAAGTCAGCTTATAATCCTTACTGTCAACTTTGTGAGAAATCTTATCTCCATCAGCATCTTTGAAATCTTTCGCCAAGTTTTTCTGAGCAGCAACCATCCAATAGGTTCCGTCTACATTACCTTGGTTCATGAATCTGTAGGTTTGACGATTATAGCTACCACCAATTGCACTTATAGAAGTACGTACACCATTCTCGTTCTGCTTTCTTGTGATAATGTTAATAACACCGCCAACAGCATCAGCACCATACAGAGTCGAAGCAGAACCTTTCAGTATTTCAATTCTTTCTACAGTATCCAGATTTGCGTATTCAGACGGAGATAAAGCACCGGAGGTAGAACCATTAACGTTGGCACGCATACCATCAACCAAAACTACTAAGTTTGAAGAACCATTAATATACAGTCTGTTAGAGGAATAGTTTTCACCAGTAACACCATAATTTTGTAAGGTGACACCTGGTACATCCTTTAATGCATCACCTAAGTCAGTATAATGCTTTTTCTCTAAATCTTCACGTGTAATAACTGTAACATCAGCTTGCGTATCAAACGCCTTTTGTTCAACTCTGCTTGCTGTTACAACCATAGTATCAAGCGCATATTCCTGAACCTCATCAGCATAAACAGCTGATGCACTACCCAAAAGCAGTGTCAAAAGCACAGCGCTACTCAAACCTTTAACTACTTTCATTAGTTTGCACATCCTTTACTTATACTTTATTTGCAGGTAATTCTTTATATTAAAATATTCTATCTGCAAATCATTTTCATCAAATAGCATATACAAGTATAAACTATATACCGTTCATACAGTCAAGGGAAAATTTATTCTCCTCGTTCCTCCAATTCCCCCTCCATCGACAGAAACAACTCTTGCAAGGCCTGCTTTGTTTCCGGCTTAGCCTGCCACATACCACGCTGCTCCGCCTCCAGCAAAACTTCTGTAATACGGTGCAACGCCCACGGATTTACCTCCTGCATCCATTTCTGCATATCCTTATCCAAGGCATACTTGGCAGCATATTTTTCATACATCCAGTTTTCCATAATATCGCTGGTTGCATCCCACTGATAGCTTACCGCAACATATGTCGCCAAATCGCCGGCGCCTTTATAGCCATGCTTCTTCATACCTGCAATATATTTGGGATTCATTGCTTCGCCACGGAACCAACGCTTCAGCTCTTCCGTAAGGCTGCGCAGCTGCACCTTGCTTCTGTCCGAACTATCGCTGACATAATTACGCGGCATACTGCCCTTGTAACTGCGTACTGCTGCAATCATACCGCCGCGATAATTATTATAATCATCGCCGCTGAGCATAGAAGATTCCCTGTGGTCAACATTTTGCAACGTGATATCTATCTGCGCCATACGCTTTTTAAAGACCTCCGGCATATATGTGCCTTCACTGCCCTTACCATAAGCATGTGCGCCCCATCTGGTATATACTGCAGCAATATCATCAATCGTTTCCCAATTTTTCGCTTCTAAAACAGCACCTGTACCGGTGCCATGTGCTCCTGGAGGATCACCGAACACGCGATACGAAGCCTGTCTCCAGGCCGCCTGCTTATCCAAGCCTGATTTTTCCAGCTCGCCTGCTTCCTCCAGTACATGCTTACGCACAAAGTTCAGCTCAGTCGGCTCATCCAGAGATGCTATTCTCTGCGCAGCATCATCAAGCCAAATAACACTTCCGGGCATACTGTCCCTAAAGAGACCACTGATGCGTCCTGTTACATCTACACGAGGACGCTGCAGCTCCTCCAAAGGAATAACCTCCAAATCAATGACACGTTGGCTTCCAGGCTGCCACACGGGACGTAAGCCCATCAGATATAAGAATTCGGCAACGCATTGTCCGTGATTACGCAAATTACTCGTAGCCCACAAAATTATACCGACGCTTTCCGGATAACGTCCTTCTTCTTCGATAAATCTGCCGATAACATCCTCTGCCATCTGCTTACCGATTTCCCAGGCAGGCTTCGTCGGCAGGCATCGTGGGTCGATACTGTAAAAATTGCGTCCCGTAGGCAGCAAATCAGCGCCGCCGCTTGTAGGCGCACCGCTGGGACAAGGGTCAATATATTTGCCGTTTAATGCGTTTAAAGTATTTTCCTGCTCCAAGGCAGTCATAAGCAGACTAGGGGCAATATGCTCGCAGATATACGTCAGAGATTGCAGCAGCTTATCCCGCATTTCCCCCTGTAAATTATTCGCCCAGGACAAGTTAAACACTTCTTCAATTTTAGCAGCATCAAAGGAATTTTTTTGCAAAATCAAGATAGCTTCTCTTGCCTGCTCGCGTATTTTATCCAAAAGCATACCATAGGTCATGCTGCCATCAGCCAGCATCTGCTCGCTGTGCTCCATCAGCTCATAGTAATCATGCCCATGCATTGCAGCAAGGTTTTTCATCAATGACGGCACCTTACCGTTATCCAGCTTCGTCAACGCCAACAGATATTCTACCAGCTCTTCTCCTTCCGGAGGCACGCCCAAAACGTGCAGGCCTGTACTGATCTGCATATTCTTTAAATCAGTAATAAAGTTATGCAGTTTACCGATATAATCATCAAAATTCTCTGCTTCGCTTTCCGGAACATCCTCGTCAAGATTGCATTCCGCAGCTTTGCTGCGAATCATTTCTTTGATGCTGTCCATACCCGCAGCGGCAGCATCATCATTTTTAAAATGACAATATTCCTCCAACAGATTTTCCAAATCTGCCAATTCTTCGTATGTACCGGAAATGCTCATAGGAGCGGACAAATAGCTTATCAGGCAGGCAGCACTGCGGCGCTTGGCCTGAATTCCTTCACCGGTACAGGTAATCCAATAGGGATAGATGTTAGGAATATCACCTGTGCAGATATCAGGATAGCAGGCATTACTCATAGCATTACCCTTTCCCGGCAGCCACTCCAGATTACCATGCGTTCCCACGTGAATCATGGCATCTGCGCCCCAGATATCACGCAGCCAATGGTAAAAGCCAAGATAATGATGTGTCGGTGCGCAATCCGGCGAATGATAAATTTTTCCCGGATCATCACCAAAGCCGCGCGGAGGCTGAACCGTAATAAAAATATTGCCGTTGAGCATACCGGGGACAATCAACACGTCGCCGTAGCGGAAAACCTCTCCCGGTGCTTCGCCCCAGTCGCGTAAAAGCTGTTCCTGTGTTTTTTTAGGCAGCTGCTCATAAAAGCTCGCATAATCCAGTTTTTCCAGCTTACCGTCTACCTTTTCCAATAATGCCTCAGAGATAAAGCGTCTGTCATTTGTAGCATGTGCTGTTATATCATTAATAAACGATTGACTGTCTGTCGGTATATTATCAAGCCTATAGCCTTGCTTTTGCATTTCTTCCAACAGCAGGCGTACGCTTTCAATCGAATCCAGACTTGCTGCGCTGCCGATATTGGAATTGGTCGGCGGATAATTATGAAAAACTATCGCTATTTTTTTATCACAAGGCTTTTTATAACGCAACGAGGCGAGCTTGCGCGCCTTTCTTGCCAGCATATCAATGCGGTCTGCAAGCGGCATGCGGTAATGTGTACCGTCCTCACGTTCCTCATTGGTGGAAACTGGCACGGAATGCAGAGCACCATCAAATTCAGGCATGCACACAGCATAGGAAACCTCATTCGGTGTAAGGCCTACCATGCTCTGCTGCCACCACTTATAAGGCATATAGGTATTTACTACCTGCAGCACAGGCACACCAAGCTGCTGCAAATCCTGCAGCTTTAAAAATCCTGTAACTGTCAATGAAAATACAAAGGGATTAATAAGAACATCTATACAGGGCTTACCATCTTGATAAAAAAACCTTTCAAATGCTGTGTCTAAGCTTACTGCACCAGTCTGTTCATTAGGCATGGTAGTGCTAAATACAGCAATAACATTACAATTTTGTGCTTCTACAGACCGGATAATTTCATTTTGATAAGCAAGACGCTGCCAAAGCCAATCCTCACGCGAAAAGATAAAACCCACAGTAGGCTTGCTGCTGTCATAATGCTTTGCCAGATAAGCATCAAGCTCGACGAACTCATGCTTAAATTCCGGATGATAAATTCCGCACCAAGGCAGCTGCTCCGGCAGCTTATAAGCTCCCTTTTGCTGCGTAAAGGCAGCAACAAGATATAAGCACAGATTCTGATAATTCTTCAGACCACCGCAGGCCAGATATTGTTTCAGCAGGCTCTTTTGCTCCTCCTGCAGGCCGTAATCCATCTTATCATCACCTGGGTCAATGATATCAAAAAGATGACACAGCTTCTTTTGCTGTAAAAAGGCAGAAGCTTTTTTCAGATAATCACAGCTCAAACCTGTACCCATCCAGGTACAAAAGAAAAATTTTGCTCCCTGCAGTTTCTGCTGCCAATAGCCGTTCCACTGCTCACTGTCATTTATTTGAATTACTTCGACAGCGTCACTGATTTCTTTGTTCTCCATGGTGTTTAAAGCATCGCGCATACCAACATAATGGGGTTCCATGTTGGTCACAAAAATGATGTTTGCCACTTTCCTGCTCCTCTCAGCTTACTTAAAATATTCAGGATATACCAGCTTATCAATTGCCAAAATACTGTCAGCGACATATTGACTTACGCAATACATATCCTGACCAGACAACGTCACCAGATTTTTATTTTGAATTGCTTTTACGCTTTGCAAAGACTTGTCATTGAGCAGTTCTTTTTCTGTTTCCAAGGTATGCGTAGGTGCACCGTTCCATCCCGGCATGATAATGACATCAGGATTGGACTGGACAATAAATTCCTTTGAAACAGTAGTATTCTGTCCTGTCTGTAATTGCTCCATACAGTTATCAACCTGAGCATATCGGCAGATATCGGCAAAAAGCGAACCCTTAGTACCAATCACTCCATGTCCTGACATCACAACAACCTTTTTCTGCTGGTTAATGTTTGCAGCCTTGATAACAGATTGTGCCTTAGCGATTTTTGCATCATATTCTTTAATTACCGCTTCGCCCTGCTGCTTAGCATCCACAACATCGGCAATCTCGCGAACAGCTTTTTTTATATCTGCCACTGTATATGGTGTTTTATAAACATATACGCTAATTCCCATATCGCGGATGGTCTGAATGCTATCAGGTGTCCACCAGTCTCCCAAAATGACAAGGTCGGGCTTTAAGGCCATGATACGCTCTACGCTCGGCGTTCCTTTAATGCGCTCTTTAACAGCCTTGCTTTTTTCCACGACATGCGAAATTCCTGCATCATCACAAAGATAGCTTACAGAAGCTATACGCTCCGGCTCCACTAAACCAAGCAAAATTTCATCACAGCTGATGGAGAAGGAAACTATCCGCATAGGATGTGCAGGTACCTTTACCTCATAGCCCTTGGCGTCCTTGACAACTCTCGTTCCGTTGTTTTCCGGCTTATCATTGCCGCATCCTAGGCAAGAGCAACATGCTATAATTAAACAAATAAAAAATACTGCTAACTTTTTCACTGTCATTCACCTTAAATATCTGCCAAATTTATTATTACAAATTCTGTAGACAAAACCAGTTTCTTTACTTCATCAAAATCTATAATCAGCACTGCTTCACATCCTTCATAGGTAAAAAGTACTTCCCCATTGCAGAGAACAGCACTTTGCGCATGGCTGCAATCCATGCCTTCTGTCCCCGTCTGATTACAGATAAGCACCGGAATACCATTTGCCGAACGGCTCAAACGCTTCCACGCCTCCTCCGGCGGTCCTGCATGACCTCCAGGCGGCCAGGCAGCAACAACTACAGCAAGCTCTGCTCCCTGCTCGGCAATTTTTTCTCCATGCTCGGCAAAATAAGCATCCGCACAGACCATAACACCGGTATTGATACCTTCTAAATTCCAAACCTCAAATTTTTCTCCGGGATGTGCCCAGTTTTCCGTTATCCACGGCACAACCTTCGTTTTATCGTGACGATTATAATATGTTCCGTCCGGCGAAATAATTGCGCAGCTGTTACGCGGAGTTTTTTCGTCGACAAAACCACAGCCCAAAAACAACCTTTGCTTGTATTGCCTGCAAGCCTCCATAAACTCCTGTAAAAGATTATTTTGCAGCGAAGCAAGCTGAAACTGCTTATCGCTGCGCATCATATAATAACCCTGCAACGCCATTTCCGGCGTCAGTACCCAGCTTGCGCCATACTGTGCCGCCAGCTTCATCCCCTGTAAAATTTTCTTTGCATTATCCGCTTGTGGTCCACAGCAATATGCAAAATGCAAAAAAGCTATTTTCAAATTCAAGCCCCCTCTCCAAAAACGTCTGTATATAGGTGTGGTGGCATAAGCGTTATGTATGCCTATGCCACCACTGGTGTATGAGAAAAAAGATTAAGCTCTTAGAATGTGTATTCTACACCTGCAACAAAGTTACGGCCCGGTTGTGAATACCAGCCATCGCCGCCAGGATTACGCATGTCATATGTCATATCCGTATACATGCGGTCAAAGATGTTGTTCAGCTTAAAGAATACATTCATGCCTTTAACAGGCTTATAGTTCAAAGCAAGATTTGCAGTCCAGATGCTCTTATAGGTATCTAAAACCTGCGCCTCATTAGATTTACTGCCGGGACGGTCTACGATACCTTTAATATTCAAGCTGCCGTTAAATTTAGTATCGTCATAGTTAAAGGTCAAATCATATTGACCTTTAGGAATGTAGCCATTGCGGTTAGGATTAACAGTTGCAGAGGCTGCCGGAATATATGTATGTGTATATGCAGCAGTAGCGCTGAAGTGATCATCAAAAGCTTTAGTCAGCTGAACATCCCAGCCCTTAATCGTTTCTGCGCCTGCATTGTAATACTTCCAGGTAACATTATTGAAGCCGATAAGATTATCGGAATCTGTACGGAAGTAATGAGCAGAGAAGGTAGTCTTGTCATCAATACGTGTGTTAAGACCAATTTCTTTAGTTTCGCCTTCTTCAGGATTCAGCTTCTCACTGCCATAGAACGGATTGTACAGCTCATACATGTACGGAGCACGGAAGAATTCCTTATAAGATACATACATGTTGGTCAAATCGTTAAATTTATAGGAAAGCACGCCGCTGCCTGTGGTTTTGTTGCCATACTCGGAATGCTTGGAGAAGCGCACACCGGGAGTAAAGCCCCAAGCACCAAACTGCATTTGGTCCTGGATAAAGAATGCCTTATTATCAACAGTACCGGTCATGCTCGGTGTGTACTGATCGTGATATTTATTCATGGCATCTTTATAATAATCATAACCACCGATGATAGTATGATTGCCATCCTGATAAGTCAGCTGTTCTGAGAAGCCCCAGGTTTTTTCACGCATCAACCACAAGGTTGCAGGATGTTTTGTATCGTCGTCCAAATCTGATGTACGGGAGAAGTAAGTAAGTCTATTGCTAAGCTTATCATTAAATTTATAGTCAAACGCAACAGTATACTTGGTGTTATCCTTCTTGCCTTCTGTCATTCCACCGGTAAAAACAGTCGGTCCCATCATAGAAGCATCTGTTTCCGGTCTGCCGTAATCCAGCTTATAGCGGGAATAGGATACATTGATGTCTGCTTTATCAGCAAACTTTTGTCCCAGCTTTACACCATAGCTCTTGCTGTCTATTTTATTAACTGTTGTATTGCCATGACCGTCTTTATACTCACCCATTTTATCGGTTTGACCGTTCATAGTCCAATAAAAGCCGCCTTTAGTCATACCTTCGTTGTAAACATTATATGTTTTCTTGCCATAGCTGCCCCAAGCGCCGGAAATTTTAGTAGTGCTTGCTCCGGCCTCCGGCTTGCGGGTGATAATATTGATTACGCCGCCGACAGCATCACTGCCATAAAGAGTAGAAGCAGAACCCTTCAGTACCTCAATACGTTCAATATTGTCCATATTGCTTACTTCAGATGGCTGAAATACGCTGGATACAGAACCGTTGGTATTGGCTCTTTGACCATCAACCAAAACTAAAACATGACTAGTACCGTTTACATACAAATAATCGGCAGAATAATTGGCACCTGTAGCACTGTAGTTTTGAATAGCAACACCAGGAACTGCACGCAAAGCTTCACTTACAGTCTGATAATGCTTTTCTTCAATATCCTTACGGGTAACAACGTTTACGTTAGCATTTGCTTCAAAATTGCTTTCTGCAATTCTGCTGGCAGTAACAACCATCTGATCAAGGTTAAATTCGCCGATTTTTTCTTCAGCAAACGCACCTTGCGCATTGCCGGCACAAATACCGGTTATCAGCATACACATTAATAAGCTCTTAGAACTCTTCTTCACAATAACACCTCATCTTCATAAACTACAGAACAACTCTTGACAAATGCTATGTCAAGCATTTTAATAATATATAGAACCAAAATCCTAATTGCTCTGCTTATCATTAAGAAGAATTTTAAAGTATCTACCTATAGTATAGTCAAGCATTATTTTTACAGGTGAATTTATGAATAAATTATCAGAAACATATTTTACAATCGGAGAATTTGCCTCTCTGTTCAAGCTATCGAAGCAAACATTATTTTATTATGAACGCAATAATATTCTTAGGCCTGCTTATATTGATGAAAACGGTTATCGCTATTACTCTTTAGAACAGTATTTTATCTTTGATATTATTATCAATATGCGTAAGCTGGGAATCCCCTTGAAAGAAATTGCCGATTATATCCAAAACAGGGATGTTAATACCTTGCAGCTTTTTTACAAACGCAAACAAACAGAATACCAGGTACAGATTGATATTATGCAACGCAACATTACTAATCTGCAGACAAAAATCAATCGCCTTGAAAAAGTAAAAAATGTTACTACTGATAAGATTACTTTGGAAGAGCAAGCTGAAGAATATTATATAGCAACACCTTTATCTGTTCAGGAAATATCACTTAAAGAAAAAATAAAGCTGGTTGCCAAACACAACTATACTTTCGCCAGCAGCGAATTGTTAAATGAATATCTGATGGGATATATCCTACCTAACGAAGCTCTGCAGCAAGGCAATTTTTTAGCAATGTCACATCTGTATACCCGTATCTCCCATCCTGATGAATACACCGATGTGCAAATAAAAAAAGCAGGCCTGTACGCCTCTATTTATACTCCCAACGGGTTTCATACACAATACAAATACTCTTTCAAAAAGCTTTTGGCATTCATTGAACGTAACGCTTTAACAATTGTCGGCGATGTATATATTGAACAATTACGAAATTATTGGTCTACTGCGGATTACAAAAAATACATTGTAAAAATAATGATACCTGTAGATTATCTCTAAAAAACAAGCCCCTAAAGCAATCTTTTAATTACTTTAGGAGCTTATTCGTCATTATTTTGCTTCGCTTAACACTTTTTGAAACAGCTCATGCACTTCTTTATCGGATTTTCCTTCAGCCATAGCAGCTTTGGCCTGTTCGACGGCATTTTTATAATTTTTGTGCGCTGCATCATCAGGAAGATTATCGATATCATAATTCATGACACTATTGAAAATCTCATGAATTTCTTCTACTGATTTCCCTGCAGCTTTTGCAGCCTCAACATGCTTCATGGCCATTTTATAGCGATAGCCTGCGTGGGGTGTATTAGGTAAAACATATTCCGGGTGTGACATATCTTATCCTCTCCTCTGTATTTATTTTTTGGACAAATATATTCTACGGTATATACTCATAGTAGAGTAAAGCACTTATTTCGTAAAACTATTTTGGATAATATTGAGTCAAAATCGTGAAAAGCAAAGCCTCTCTTTTCTCCCCCAACTTCACTATCTGACTAATAAATGTTATAATAAACATAACTATTACGCAACGTATTGTGTTAAAGAACCAAGGTGATACTTTATGAGCAAAAATCCTAAGCTATACTATACTGCAGGCGAGCTGGCAGATCTTTTTGAGCTGCCGAAGCAAACCTTGCTTTACTACGATAAAATGGGCGTTCTGTCCCCGGAATTCATTTCTGAAAACAACTATCGCCATTATTCCCTCAAACAGTATTTAATTTTAGAAATTATCCTAAACATGCGCAAGTTGCCCCATCTCCAAAATCAAGGAATACCTTGCTGAACGCAGTATTGACAGTCTGCAGTCTATTTTGCAGGCTAAAGACCGGGAGTGCGAAGAAATTATTGTGCGCAATGAAAAAATCCGCAAAAACATTCACGTTGTTTTTCAACAATTGGATAAAATCCGCGAAAGCCGGCTTGACCAGATAACTGTTACCTTCCGTCGTGCCAAGCGATTCCTGCTAAGTCCTGTGCCGCCGGAATGCAGCGGCGACGAAAGCATTAAAATTCTTGCCAGACATAACTTGAATGTTTTTTCCAAAGAGCATTTCAAGGAAAAGGCTGTCGGCTGGCTGGCAGACAAAGATTGCTTCTTAGCAGGCGAATACAGCCGCCCGCTGGCCTACTTTTCCAGTGTTAACCCCGATTACCTTGGCAAAATGGAGTGCTACACCCGCCCTGCAGGACTCTATATGACGCAACGCTTTCAGGGTACCTTCCGTGAGCATGTACAGGAGTTGGCGAAGTTTTTTAAAGCTTATATGCAGCGTAATAAGCTGCACGCCGTAGACAATCTTTATATTATGCCGCTGAAAAATCATTGGATGACACCTGAGCCTGAAGAATATATCTACCAGATTTCCCTACGTGTTGAGCCTGATGAAAATTAAAAACTGCACCATCCAGTATCGTTTCCGATACTAAGCGGTGCAGTTTTTTCTATTATGCTTTCTACTTCACCCTTAAATGCTGCATGCCCTGCACAGCGAATGCTTCGCCGTAGGCAGCATGAGCGATTTCCTGTACGCCGAAGACAACGTCCTGCGAGCAGTTGTAAATATAACCCTCATTAGGATAAAACAGCTGCTTGCTTTTGATGGCGCGCATGGTCTGCAGCGATGGATCCTCTAAAAATCCCTGATTATATTTTTTGATATCAAAATTGCCATGGTCGTTATACACCGGCATTATCAGTAAATCCGGATCAATCTTCACCAGCATTTCCTTAGTAATCTGCTGGCCGTTTTTGATTCCTGCAGCCGAAACGCCGTTGATAACGCCTGCTTCCTTGCACATATCGTCAAAGATACATCCCTCGCCGCCATAGGAGCTCATCAGCGAAACAAGTACAATTTTCTTCTTCTGCTGCAGCTTGAGCGCCTCTACCTGCTGCTTAACCTGCACCAGCTTGCTGTCCATCAGCTTTACCAGCTCTTCTCCCTTACTGTCGGCGTGCATGGCTTTGGCGATAGTGCGCACGTTTTGCCTGATATCCTCAATAGTCGCCGGTCCTTTCAGTACGATGACGTTCATGCCCAGATTGCGCAAATTTTCGACACGGTTCATGTCGCTCCAATCGTAGGCAAAGACTACGTCTGGCTTCAGCGCCAGCACCTCTTCTGCCGAAGGGTTTTTGATTTTGTGCTGAATTTTTTTAGCCTGCTCTACAAGGTTGGAGCTTACCGGATCATCGGCCAGATAATTGACAGCAACCAATTTATCTTCCATGCCCAAGCCCATGACTATGCCATCACTGCTGAGCGCCAGCGTCAGTACCTTTTGCGGTGCCTGCTTGAACGTGGTCACGGTTCCATGCTCATCAGTTACTTTATAGCTTCCGTCTGCGGCAGCGTCTTTTCCGCCGCTGCCTTGTCCGCAGCCTGTAACTAAAAGCAGCAGCAACAGCAATAAACAAAAAATTTTCTTCATGCTTCATGCCTCTATTCTCATCATTTTATTTCAGCAGTATTGACTCATATGCAACAATGCCGACAATACAGTAATTTATATTATAAAGTATATAGCACTATGATAGTCAAGAGTAAAGAAAAGCAAAAGAGAAAATAAACACTTGTTTTTATTTTATTTATATGTTATAATTATTTCAGTTGCATGGGTAGCCGTTTTCCAACGGAGGTCATGCCTGGTTGTGAGAACCAGTGGCGTTTGTCGAGCTTTCGGCAAACGCCTTTTTTTATCATTTCCCGCCAGAAGACTCCCACCTCTTAGGTGGTGGATGAATGGCGGTGCTTGAGTGGGGTCAATGCTCGTAAAAAGCATAAAGACTCTATAACTCATCTTGAAAATCATCACTGCTTGCCATATAATAATCATATAATAAAAAGGAGGTGAAAAATGTGTATCTTACTCAATCAAATGTCATCAGAAGTCTTTCCAAAGAAGAATATGCAATGCTGCAGGAGATGTGCCAATACAGCAACAACCTCTACAACGTAGCTCTCTACAACATCAGGCAATATTATTTCCAAGAGAAGAAGTTCTTGAAATACGAAGAAAATTACCATGTCTGCAAAGAAAACGAAAACTACGGTCTGTTGCAGGCTGGCGTATCTCAGCAGATTTTGAAGGTTGCTGACCGCAGTTTCAAGTCATTCTTTAACCTCATAAAGAAGGCAAAATCAGGAGAATATCGATTTAAGGATATCAAAATGCCTCACTATCGAGAAAAAGGCGGCATGTTCAACCTGATTCTTTCCACGAACGCCATAAACGTAAAAGATGGATTCTTGACGATTCCCATGAGTCGAGGATTTTCTAAACGGCATGGCCATAAGCAAATCAAAATACCTTTCCCTGCAAGACTGAAAGAAAAAAACATCAAGGAAGTCCGTATCTGTCCCGTATATAATGGCAGATACTTCAAAATCCAGTATTGCTATCTTCAGGAGAAAGAGCCTCAAGACGTTTCACCAGACAATGTTCTTGCTATCGACATCGGTCTTGAAAATCTGGCAACTTGCGTGACCAACACCGGGACGGCGTTCATCATGGACGGGCGTAAACTTAAATCAATCAACCAGTATTGGAACAAGCAGAAAGCCTACTATCAGGGGATTGCCGACAAACAAAGACAGAAAAAAACGCACAGGCTCTATGCCTTAGCAAGAAAACGTAACAATCGTACACAGGACTACCTTCGCAAGGCTGCCCGCTATATCATCAACTACTGTATTGAACACCGTATCGGAACCGTCGTTTGTGGTTATAACGGTGACTTTAAACGTAGTATCGACCTAGGTAGGATAACCAACCAGCAGTTTACGCAAATCAGTTTTGGTAATCTGCGTGAAACACTAGAAGGACTTTGCGAGCGTTACGGTATGCGATATATCGAACAGGAAGAATCTTACACTTCTCAAGCAAGTTGCTTGGATTGGGACGATATTCCTGTCTATAATCCTGAACAGCCGTATACTGGCACGTTCAGTGGGAAGCGTATCCACCGTGGCTTGTACCAGTTCGCCGATGGCAGGGTTGCTAACGCGGATGTGAATGGAGCATACAACATACTCCGTAAAAGTAAGCAGAACTTCGATTTCGAGGGACTGTGTAAGGGGCTTTTGGACAGCCCTTTGAGAATAAGGATATCCTGACAACTAACTCCTTTGGGATAGGCCGTCAGGCGTTAGCCCATATATCAAACTTCTCAAGAATCTCTCGCTTCTATAAGCGGGAGAGGTTCAAATAATGAACATCATAGGCAAGCGACTGCACACACTTGGCATCTGCATCATAATCAAAAAGCAGTACCGCAGGCTCGCCGCTGTAGGCCAGCTTCAGCTCGCCACGGTCAATAACCACGCTCTGCCCCACATTCATATCCATCCACTGTGGGGAACCGGTCTGATTGCATACAATCACCGTCACATCCGTTACCTTGGATGCATTAATCCAAGCTGGAAGCGGATTGCCGCACACCTGCGTCGGCGGCCAGGCAGCCATGTCGACAATTATTTCTGCCCCCTGCGCCTTTGTTCCCTCATAATATTCCGGGAACCACAAATCGGCGCACACCAGCACGCCTGTCTGCAGACCGCTGCAGGGAAGTACGGTAACGACATCGCCTTTATCAGCCCAAGCCTCTGCTCCCACTTTACCGCCAAACAGCTTGCGGTGACGGCCGATCAGCTCGCCATCAGGTCCGAAAACCAAACAGCTGTTGAAGTTTTTATCACAGGCAGCATCATATTCACCGCAGCCTAAAAAGAGGGTAATGCCGTATTCACGACACAGTTTACATAGCGGCTCCAGCTCAGGTGACGGCTGAGGCACTACCACAGCATTTTTATATACGTAATAAAAATAATATCCCTGTACCGCTGCCTCAGGTGTTAATACCCAGTCAGCGCCCTGCTCTGCAGCCAGGCGCACTGCCTGCTCTAAGAGTTGCAAATTGCGCTCCTGCGGACCGCAGCTGAGCTCTAAATGACATAAAGCAATTTTCATTATATTGCCTCCGAATATTCTAAACAATCACTTTTTTTATTTTATTGTATATACTAGGAATATAGTCAAGCAAAAATGCGCTAATACAGCTTCATTTTGTCAAAAAGCATGTAAAAGAGCAATATTTCCCATCAGAATCAATGTTAAACATGTTATTTACAAAAAAGAAACGTCAGCAAATCGGATTTGATTGTTAAGCACCCGACGCTGACGTTTTTTTACTTCTGTATGCGTTTTATCGCTTCACGCTTCATGCTGCATTCCGCGCCATAGGCAGACTTATCCTCGAAGCCATACCAACGTGCGAAGCAACCGCCGCCGCACAATTTAAAATCATCGCATTGGCGGCAAAAGTCCATAGATTCGGCAATCACCTGCTTAGTTTTTTCTATCAGAGCAGGCTCCAAACCGTTATAGACATTGCCAAGGTAAAAATCTGCATTGCCTACCAGCGAAGAGCAGGCGTAAATATCACCCTTGGCATCCACAAAGGCTGCTTCGCCGTTCATGGCGTAGCAATGGCCGAAGGTCAGACTGCAATCATTGCACAAAAGCTGCGCCCGCTCCTGCTGCGCAATCGCTATGCGCATTCCTGTGAGCTTCGCCAGCTCATCACAGCGCGCAAAAACGCGCTGCATAGCCTGCTGCATCGCTGCAGGCGTTGGCGGCTGCAGATTGCGTCCACGGCCCTGCCCGCGCAGAATGTCAAAGCCGATTTTACGGATGTTGCCCAAAAAGTAGGCAAAATCTACGATGCCTTCAAGCGTATCTACGTTTTCCGATGTCACTACACAGGTCACGCCGCAGGCAATATTGTTACGGCGTAAAACCTCAATACCTTTGAGGATTTCGCCAGTCGCACCATAGCCGTTCTTTTTCAGCCTCAGCTTATCATTGACCGCCGGTCTGCCGTCAAGGCTCACGCCGATAGCAACCTTATTTTTATAGAGATACTTGGCAATCTTATCAGTAAGCAAAGAGCCGTTAGTCTGCAGCTGCAGGACGGCAGGAATTTTTTCCTGATGCACATAATCTACCACTGCCTTCAGGCATTCAAAGTTCAGCAGCGGCTCGCCGCCGCTGAACTGAATAACAAAGCGTTCACCGCCGGCTGCCGCCAGCTTAACTGCTGCCAACGCAGTTGAAGTTGACATCATACTGCGGTCATGCTCAGCAGCATAGCAGTAACGGCAGACAAAATTGCATTGCCCTGTCAGGCTCAGCACTAACATTTTAATGCTCATCTGCTCTGTCCTCCAGCTCGCCCTCCATATCAAGATAGAGCTTTTGCAGCTCCTCCTTGGTCTCCGGCTTAGCCTGCCACAGTCCGCGCTGCTCTGCCTCCAGCAGAATTTCTGTCATGCGCTGCAGCGCCCAAGGGTTCACATCGCGCAGCCATTCCTGCACAACCGGGTCGAAGGTGTATTTTTCGGCATATTTTTCGTACATCCAATCTTCCATAACAGCACTCGTAGCATCCCATTGGAAGCTGTGTGCAATCATGTTGGCCATATCGGCAGCGCCCTTGTAGCCATGCTGCATCATGCCCTTGATAAACTTGGGATTAATCGCCTCGCTGCGGAACAGGCGCTTTGCCTCCTCCTGTACGCTGTGCATCGTCACACGCGTCCTGTCAGTGCTATCGCCGCAGTAGGAACGCGGCGCACTGCCCTTAATCGAACGCACTGCTGCAATCATGCCGCCATGATAAGCATTGTAGTCATCACTGCTGAGCATATTGGTTTCGTGGTTATCCTCGTTTTTAATCGTAATATCCAAGCTGCCCATACGCTTGCGGAACTGCTGCGGCAGGAATTTGCCCTTGGTTTTGCCGCCGTAGGCATGACCGCCCCAGCGCACGTAAACATCGGCAATATCATCAATGGTTTCCCAATTCTTGCTTTCCAACAGCGCCGCAACGCCTGCGCCATAGGTTCCCTGCGCATCGCCAAAGACGCGGAAGGCCGCCTGACGCCATGCAGCAGCGTGCTCCATACCATCCTGCTGCTCCAGCTCCCGGGTATCCTCCTGAATATGCTTGCGTACAAAGTTTAAATCATCAGGCTCATCCTGCTCCGCTGCCAACAGCACCGCCTTATCCATCACTTGCATTACCGACGGCATAGTATCGCGGAAAAGGCCGCTGATACGCGCCGTAACGTCAATACGCGGACGCTTAAGCTCCATCAGCGGAATGACCTCCAGGCCGTTAATACGCAGGCTGCCGCTCTGGTACTTGGGACGGATGCCCATGAGATAGAGGAATTCAGCAATGCACTGTCCGTGGCTGCGCATGTTCGCGCCGGACCAAAAAACCATACCGATATTTTCCGGATAATGGCCTTCCTCCGCAATGAAGCGTTCTACCACCTGGTCGCCCAGTGTCTGGCCGATTTCCCATGCCGCCGGAGTTGGCAGGCAGCGCGGGTCCACACCGTAGAAGTTGCGTCCTGTCGGCAGCAAATCAGCGCCGCCGCTGGAGGGAGCACCGCTCGGACCAGGCTCGATATATTCGCCCTCAAAGCCACGCAGCATATTGGTAATTTCCTGCTTCGTCAAAAGCAGATTGGGATAGAGTGTATCTACTATATAGTTGCAGACCACTTCCAGCTTTTCTCTGCTTTCCGCCGGTGCCTGCTGCACCCAGGGAAGCTGCAGAGCGTCATCAACAGCTTCCTTCACAAAGTCACGCTGCTGCAGGCAGCGAATCAGCTCGCGGCACTGATTGGCGATACGGTCAATTAGCATACCATAGGTGATATTCAGCGGTTCGTATATCAGGCTGCTGTTTTCCAGCAGATAGTAATAATCAAAGCCATACAGAGCTGCTATTGCCTGCGTCAGGCTGGGGATATTGCCGTTATCCAGACGCAGCAGCAGCCACAGATAATCCTCCAGCTGCTGGTCCTCCGGTGGCTGTCCCATAATATGCAGGCCTGTGTGCACCTCCATATTCTTCAAATCCGTAATGTAATTATGCAGATTCATCACGTATTCGTCGAAGGGCTTTTCTTCATCGTAAGTAACCTCGTCCTGCAGGTTGGCCTCGGCAACCTTCGCCAGCACCAGCTCCTGCAAGCGCGGCAGATTATCCGGCTGCGTGCTGCTGAAGTGCACGTATTCGTCCATGAGCTTTTCCAGCTCCTCCAGCTCGTCGTACACTCCCGCTTGTGTCTGCGGCGCCGGCAGATGCTCAATCAAGCAGGCAGCGCCACGGCGTTTTGCCTGAATGCCCTCGCCGGTAATAGTGATGTTATAAGGATAAATGTTCGGCAGATCTCCCAGTGCCAAATCCGGGTAACAGCTGCAGTCAAGGCCGGCGTTCTTGCCCGGCAGCCATTCCAGGCTGCCATGCGTACCGATATGGGCAACAGCATCTGCCTGCCAAATATCGCGTACCCAACGGTAGAAGGCCAGATATTGATGCGTCGGTGCAACGTAAGGATCGTGGTAGATTTTTTCCGGGTCCTCGCCAAAGCCACGCGGCGGCTGCACGGTTACGAAAACATTGCCGTTCATCGTTCCCGGCACCAGGATATCGCCGTCATATTCCATAACGGAACCCGGCGCTTCGCCCCAGTCCTTCACCAGCTGCTCCTGCACCTTTTTATCCATCAGGGCAAAGAACTCTTTATATTCTGCTCCCTTCAGCTTGTTGGCAGCATCAACCTGCTTTTCCGTCAGCATGCTGCGGTCGTTGGTAGCATTGGCAGTCAGCAATTTGATAAATTCCTTCGTATCCTCAGGAATCCAATCTACCTTATAGCCACGCTCGCGCATAGCAGCCAGCACGCGCCGGATGCTTTCGATTGTATCAAGGCCAACGGCACTGCCGATATTGGAATTACGCGGCGGATAGTTGTGGAAAATAATAGCGATTTTTTTCTCGCTGTTGGCCTTATGGCGCAGCATTGCCCACTTCTTCGCCTTGGAGGCCATGCGCTTTACACGCTCCATATTAGGCAGATAACGGACATCGCCGTTTTCCAGAATTTTTTTGTGTGCTATAGGCACGCCGTGAATAATACCATCAAATTCCGGCAGAGAAACGCTGATGGAAACCTCCATCGCGTTCATGCCTTCAAAGCTGTCCTTCCATTCCTCAAATGGTGCAATCGTAGTATAAGCAGCCAAAACAGGTACGTTAAGCTTTTTCAGATAATCAAGATTAATCGAACCGCCGGTAGTCATGGAAAATTTCATCACGTTCAGCAGCACGTCAATTGCCGGTACACCGTCCGCAGTGCAGAAGAAGCTGTTGAAAACCTGTGTCAGGCTGGGCATGCCCATTTCCTCCACCGGCATGCCGTTGCTGAAAACGCAGACAGCGTTGACGCCCTGTGCTTCCAGCTCCTCTATCATCGCAGTCTGGTAGGTCAAATCGCCCCACACCCATTCGTCGCGGTAAAAAAGAATGCCCGCTGTCGGTCGTCCGCTGACGCAAAAATCACGCTGGTATTCCGCTAAATCGGTATATACCTTTTTCGCACGCGGGTGATAAATACCGCACCAGTGAATCGGGTTAGGCTCATCTACCGTTATTGCTTCACCCTGCAGCAGATGCTGCAGATATTGCCACAAATTGCTATAGTTGATTTCGCCGCCGAACATGCAATATTTTTTGATAACAGCAAGCTGCTCAGGTGTCAGTCCCTGCGCCAGCTCGCCCTCCTTGCTGCCGGAAGCATCAATATAAAAGGGCAGGCGCAGCTGCTTCAGCAGGCTGACGCAGCGCTGCAGGAACGGTGTATCCAGACCTGTACCCATCCATTTCATAATGACCAGCTTAGAGCCGGCAAGCTCCTTCTGCCATTTATCATCCCAAACCGTCGCATCGGTAATCCAACGGCAGGCGCAGGCATTATCCAGCTTGCCCTCCTGCTGCAGCTTTTCCATAGTCTGCTGCATCATACCCATGCGGCGAATAACATTCGTCAAGAAAATAACCTTCATAATTTCTACCTCATCTTAAAAGAACTGCTTCTGCATTCTGCGCAGCAGATACAGGAAGTACGGCGTACCTAAGAACGCCGTCATAATACCTACACGCACCTCTGCCGGCGGCATAATAACACGTCCCAGCGAGTCGCAGAATACCAGAAAGGCTGCACCGCCAAGAGCGCTGGCAGGCAAAAGCACGCGATGGTCAGGACCAATCAGCATACGCATCATATGCGGAATAACCAGGCCGACAAACCCGATATTACCGCTGACGCAAACGGAGGTAGCAGTAGTCATGGCCGCTACGAAAAGCAGGCCCATGCGGAAGGCAGTAACAGGCATACCAACGGCTTTTGCTTCCGTTTCGCCCAAAACCAGAATGTTCAGGTGACGTGCCAGCAGGCACATAATAATAATGCCGCACAGCACAGGTCCCACTGCCAGATATACATGCTCCCAACGACGGTAATCAAGACCGCCGACCATCCAGAACAGATATTGCTGCAGCTTCTGCTCGTTCATAAAGGTGAGCAGGCCGGAGGTAATAGCTCCCAAAAGCATACCCACGGCAACGCCTGCCAAAAGCAGCGTCATAACAGGAATTTTGCCGTTACGCATTGCCAAAAATACCGTCAGGCACACAGCGCAGATACTGCCACAAAAGGCAAAGGCCGGCATAGCAAACATACTGCCGGAGGCAGCACCCAAAGCAATAGAAAGCACGGCACCGGTAGCAGCACCGGAGGAGATACCGATAAGACCTGGGTCAGCCAGCGGGTTGCTGAAGATGCCCTGCATTACAGCACCGGAGATGCCCAGCGCCGCACCTACAAGCACACCTACCAGCATACGCGGCAGGCGGATATACCAGATAACAGCAAGCTGCTCCCTGCTGTAATCAGCATCCGTAAAGCCCGGCAGATTCAGCTGCGAGCCGATAACTGCCAGCGCCTTGCTTACAGGCACATCTATTTGACCAAAGGTCAAAGATACACAGGCAATAACAATTAAGAAAACTGCTAATAGAATAATAGCCAATGGACTCCGTTCACGTTTAATAATCATCTACAAACACACTTCCTCAAAAAATTTCCGGATATACAGCATGCGCGATGTTTTCAATAGCATCGACAATATGCTGGCTGGCAACATAGCGGTATTTGTCCGAAACAAACTTAATCTGCTTGTTGCGTACAGCCTTAACATCGCGATAAGCGGGGTCATTCATTACGGCATAAGCATAACCCTGCACATCCTGTTTATTGTTGTAATTCCAGGTCGGCAGCATAAAAATATCCGGATTAATGCGTACCACCTGTTCCTTGCTGATAGCAGGCATACCATGCTCGCTCTTGTTTTCGTCGGCAACAATAGCCGCGCCGTTGATAACATGTGCCATCGTCAGCATGCTGTCGAGCAAATCTCCTCTACGCCCCATGGCAGAGGTAAAATTAAAGGCTACAGCAACGCGCCTTTCGCTTGACGGAATCTGACGCAAGCGTTTTTGCAGCTGCTGCAGGTGCGTATCCATCTTCTGCACCATCAGCTCCCCCTGCTGCTTTTCGCCTACCGCTGCAGCTATACCGCGGATTTTTTCGCACATCTCCTTGTAATTATGCGGACTGCGCGCAATATATACAGGCACGCCCAAGCCCTCCAGACTGCGGACCAAATCACTTGAGGTAGCAGTCGAAACAACAACAAGGTCAGGCTGCAATGCGTAAACCGCTTCGGTATTTTCCGGCACCTTGCGTCCCACAGTATAGGCCTGCTCCTTGGTAATAAAGCTGATTTCGCTGTCGCCTGCCCAACGGCTGTAGGCCATAATGCGTTTTATGTCAACCAAATCGGTAAGAATTTCATCCGTACCGTAGGTGAGCGAAACTATCCGCTGCGGCTTATGCTCAAAGTGCAGCGTACGTCCGGCATCGTCCGTAACGCTGTAGGCCACATCCGCCGCCGGCGAAGCAGGAACATCGGCAGCCTGCTGCTTACTGCATCCTGCAGTAAATACCAAAAGCAACAGGCTTATAATCATCAATAGCTTTTTCATAGACCACCTACTCTACTTTATTCTTTTTTCTGCGGATAAAGCAATTCCACAGTCGCTCCAGCATGTAAGCACTGCCCTGCAGGCCTACCATCGGCTGCTTGGTAATAAACACCTCATCATTCGTAGGATAGCAGATATTGCAGGCATCAAAGCTGCACTGCTTTCTGCGATAAAGAACTGAGCTTTCGCTGCTGCTCGTCAGCAGCAGTACATTGTCACAGGTTTTAAAATATTCGCTGATGGCAGCATCGTCCACGCCAACAGTATAAATCGCCTCTGCAGTGTCGCAGGCAGGCGCATCTTTGAGCGGTTGCTGGCAGATGACCGTCAGACTGCCGATATCAGTCCATTCGGTGCGCAGCGTCTGTGCGAGGCACAGCGCCTGCGTCGCAGGCGCGCTGACGAGCACGTTATCAAACCACATGCTGCCCCAAAGCGCAATCGCTTCATTATTACGGCTAAGCAAATAATTATCCTGCGCCTGTGCTTCTGCCGTCACCTTATCCAACGCAGGAGCCGGCATCTGCGCGTTAATCTGCTGCAGCCAACGCAGCGTTCCCTGCACCCCATAAGGCAGACCGGCAAAAATATACGGCGTGCCGTATTTTTTCTGCAGATATTCAGCCAGCGGCAACCCCAGCTCCGCATTGGTAACAATGTTCAGTGAAGCCTCCGGAAGCTTCTGCAGCTCCTCCAGCGTGCATTCGCAGCCGGGAGTGCACAGCACCTCATAGCCTGCCAGCTGCAGTAAGCGTTTTAATTCCCGCGTATCGGCCGCACCCTGCAGATAAAATTCCGATTGTCCTAAAATATTCACTGCCAAAGGCTTTGCTGTCGCAGTCTGCGGCAACAGCTGCGCAAACAGCTTCTTGGCAGCCTTGGCGTAGCCTTCGGCAAAGCCGCCGACCATACCGCCGCTGTCCAATGTAACCACTGGGAACGGCAGCTCCAGCTTGCGTGCCATGCCTGCCAAATCATCACCGATTAAGCTCAGCGAGCAGCTGCTTTCCAAAAGCAGCACCGAAGGCTTATGACCATCCTCCAGCATACGCTGCAGCTCCTGCGTCACATATTCCTCGGAGCCATAAATAACAGCGTTATTATCAGGCTGAGAGCCGTAAAAGCGCGTATACATATCGGGACGCGCCTTTTCCAGATGTCGAAGAGCATAAAAATAACACCACAATGGTCCGTTAATCAAAACCTCACTCTTATCAATAGCAGCGAAAAAGGCACCTGCACCTGTCAGCGCACAAGTATCCACACGCTCGCATATATTGCCCCAGCCTTGTTTTTCAGACATAGCGCACGCCTCCCTTCAGCCTGCTGCACAGGCTCTGATAAATTCCCTGCATCATCTTGACCTCACCGGCAACGGCAACCTGCGGCAGCATCGGCAGAAAAATCTGGCGCGCTTCCTTATTCTGCAGCTCGTGCGTTGTCAGCACAATGTCTGCATCTGCTACCAGCTTTTCACCCTCCGCCGTAGTATAAACAGGTACATCGCTGTTTTCCTGCACAACCTTCAGCATCGCTTCACGCTCATCACCGTCATAGGAATCCAAGAGAATAATGCCAGTAAGATTCAAGCGCAAAAGCCTGATAGTCTGCAGGATATTCCCCGGATGAAAATATCTCAGAATACGGCCGATGCACAGCACTGTTTTCTTGCCTTCCGTTACCGGCAGAAAATGCTGCAGCTGCTCATCTAAGCGTTGCTGCTCCAGCTTCAGCACCTGCTGTGCCAGCTGCTCACGCCCCAGCATACGGCCGATGCTCATAATCCAGTCCTGCGTTTCCTGCCAGCCTACAGGATAAATATCGGCCAGATAATGTGTGGCGTATTTTTCCTGCAGCTGCTCTGCAACCTTACGCAGGCCGATTTGCGTCTGCCCACGGCCGCCAAGCACAATAGCATATTCGGCAGCCGCCACCTTTTCCAGCTCATCCATAGCCATGTAGCCGGGGAACTGACCGATGACCTTCACACCGAATTCCTGCAAAATACGCGTAACCTCTTTTGCGTAATGCCCCCACGGGCCACCGTTATCGCCTAAAAGCAGGACGCTGTCCTTTTGCTTGGCGCAAGGCTTCACAAAGCGTTCTAGCAGCTTTTGCGTAATTTCAAAATAACCATCATAATATTCCGCACCCAAAAAGCCGCAGCATTCCACAGTAAGGATAGGAACATTATATTCCTCCTCTACCTCGCGCGCCACTGATTCCACATCGTCACCGATAACACCGGCCACGCAGGAATTGGCAATCATCAAGCACTTGGGCTTATATGTTTCAATAGCAAAGCGCAGACATTTTTCCAAACGTGCCGCACCGCCGAAAATAGCATCCTTTTCCTGCATCTGACTGCTGAGCAGCGGCACGGAGCCCCACTGCTCGCGCTCATTTTCGGACAAAGTGCGGTATTGCGAGTTAATATCCATCGTGCGTGCTACATGAGCACAGGCACGCGGGCTGTGAAAAACTACCACAGCTCCGTTCATATAGGCAACGGCACGCCACACGCCAGGCATGCTGCAGCTGCAGCTTTTGCGTGCGCTGTAAAAGCGTCTTGTTTTAATTGCCATATTCGGCCACCAGCTTTTCAAGCTCCTCAAAGCTCATCGGCGTAGGAATAGCCATGTTTTCATTATGCCAGATATCATGCGCCAGCTTGCGGTAAACACCGGCCTGAGCGCTTTCCGGTGCATACTGCAGCACAGTCTGGCGATTGTTTTCTGCCTTATTGACAATAACGTCACGCGGAATAAAGGCAATCAGCTGAGTGTGCAGGCGTTTGGCGAATTCCTGCAGCAGCTGCTGCTCGTTAGGTGTATTACGACCGTTGCCGATGATACCGCCCAAACGCACACCGCCGCGCATAGCAAAGCGTTTAACGCCCTTGGCGATATTGTTGGCAGCATACAGGCTCATCAGCTCGCCGGAAGAAACAATATATATATCGGTTGCATAGCCCTCGCGGATAGGCACAGCAAAGCCGCCGCAGACTACGTCACCTAAAACGTCATACATAATCAGGTCCTCGTCCGTCAGCACCTCCAGCGAACGCAGCTTTTCCAGCGCCACAATAATACCACGGCCCGCACAGCCTACGCCCGGTTCAGGACCGCCGGCCTCTACGCATTTGATGCCGTTATAGCCTGTATGAACAATATCCTCTGCCGCAACCTCATCATTATCGCGCACCATGTCCAGCACAGTCTGACTGCAGATACGTCCCAGCAAAAGTCTGGTAGAATCATTTTTCGGATCGCAGCCGATCTGGCAAACCTTAAGACCATCCTCACTGAATGCAGCCGACAGATTTGATGTTGTTGTGGACTTGCCGATACCGCCCTTACCATAAATCGCAATTTTTTTCATTAGACATTGACCTCCATCCTATACTCAAAAACTTCTATTCAACTAGCAAGGAAAATATGATATAATTTACTAGATAAAAAGAAGTGATATTACTTCTTTTAATATTAAACTATATACTAGTATTATAGTCAAGCTTATGAGGAACAATTATGATTAATAAAGACAAACGAAAGTACTTTACTGCCGGCGAGCTGGCAGCAATTTTTAATATATCTAAGCAGTCATTGCTCTACTACGACAAGGTTAACCTGCTTTCACCGGACTTTGTCAGTGAAAATGGCTACCGCAATTATTCTATCCAGCAATTTCTGGATTTGGAGATAATCGTCAACCTGCGTGCGCTGGATATCAGCATCGCCAATATCAAAAAATATCTGGAGGACCGCAGCAAGGAGCATTTTCTGCAGCTGCTGCAGGAAAAAACAGCGGAATGTCAGGCAATCATCCACAACAATCAGGAAATCTGCGACACCATCGAGCGCATTAAGGAGGATATGCACGTCAAGGAGCTTAATACATGTCGCCACCTGACGCTCAGCTGGCAAAATGACCGTCTGTTGCGTCTGACGCCGCTTGCGGAAAGTGACGACGGCAAAAGCCGCATTACCAAATTTGCACGCCATGGTCAAAGACGCGCGCATCACAAGGGAGCCTTGCCTAATCATGCCGGTTGGGTTTTAGACCAGGAAAGCTTTTTTAAAAAGCATGAATTTCAACGTTCACAGGCATATTTTTCCTGTGTCACCAGCGCCACCAAGCATCGGCAGTCCATCAAAATGACGCTTCCGGCAGGTCTGTATCTGGAAATTATTTTTTCGGGTACCTTTTGCGAGAACGCTGAAAAATTATCCCAGCGCATCGAACACTTTCTGCAGACCAATGATTTGGAGCCTGTCGGCAATATTTATATCCTTCCTTTGGAAAATCATTGGTTCTCCTGCGACTGCGAGCAGTACGTCAACAAAATCTTTTTGAAGGTTGAGGATAAGGATACAACTTCTCTGACGTAAAAATTCTCCCGCGTTATGCTTAAAACTACACCTTTACGTATAATGTCTAAGATAGCCTTTACTGAGTCCGCTCCATGTGAGCGGACTTTTTGCATGCAAAAAACGCTAAAAACTTCTGCATTAGTCCATTACTTGTGGTTGGGTCGACCTAGTCCAATTTTTGTGCTCGAT
>OIFE01000234.1_pt1 | contig 59840 bp, 57 predicted proteins | sample 1581921 | NCBI WGS metagenome assembly OIFE01 (sample SAMN04414075, study PRJEB24778) | human gut metagenome | material: faecal | host: Homo sapiens | reverse complement strand
TTGCCATCAAAATTTAAATTATTAATTTATATATGATACCAATGAGAAACAAAAGTATTTATCCTTGGATAGTAGTAAGCTTACTATGGGTAGTAGCTTTGCTTAATTATATGGACAGGCAAATGCTCTCTACTATGCAAGCTTCTATGAAAATAGACATTACGGAACTAAACAAGGCAGAAGCATTCGGAGCATTGATGGCCATTTTTCTATGGATTTACGGATTTATGAGCCCAATTGCAGGGATGATAGCAGATCGATTTAGTCGGAAATGGCTTATTGTTGGCAGCCTCTTTGTCTGGTCCGCTGTTACTTTCTTAATGGGATATGCAAAATCATATAATGAGCTTTATTGGCTCCGGGCTATAATGGGAATCAGCGAAGCACTTTATATTCCATCTGCTCTTTCTCTCATAGCTGATTGGCATCGTGACAAATCTCGATCTTTGGCAATAGGAATACACATGACAGGTCTTTATGTTGGGCAAGCTATAGGAGGATTCGGAGCAACAGCCGCAGCCATGTTTTCATGGCAATCGACTTTTCAGTGGTTTGGAATTATCGGGATTATTTACTCATTGATATTAATAGTATTATTACATGAAAATCCCACTCATATTCTGGCAAAAGAAATAGAAACAAAAAGAAATTCTGAACTCAAAAAAACAACACTTCTGGCTGGTATAAGTATTTTGTTTTCTTCTTGGGCTTTTTGGATTATTCTATTCTATTTTGCAGCTCCCAGTCTACCTGGTTGGGCAACAAAAAATTGGTTGCCGACATTGTTTGCAGAAAATCTAAATATCCCAATGTCCCAAGCGGGTCCATTATCCACTATAACTATCGCTTTTTCTTCTTTTATAGGTGTTATTTTCGGGGGTATTCTCTCGGATCGTTGGGTACAGAAAAATATACGAGGGCGTATTTATACTGGAGCCATCGGCTTAGGTCTAACTATCCCAGCCTTATTATTATTAGGATTCGGACACAACCTCATTGCTGTTATCGGGGCTGGACTTCTCTTCGGCATAGGTTTTGGTATTTTTGATGCCAATAACATGCCTATTCTTTGTCAATTCGTTTCCACTAAATATCGCAGTACTGCATATGGAATAATGAATATGATTGGAGTTTTTGCAGGAGCTGCTGTAACAGAACTACTCGGGAAATGGTCCGACAACGGAAGCCTTGGGCAAGGATTTGCAATGTTAAGTGTAATTGTTGTCGCTGCAGTATTCCTTCAATTATATTTTTTACGTCCCCAAACAGACAATATGAAATAAAATAACAAAATATAATAATTATAACTATGGAAAAAATTATCGGATTAATAGATGCTCCATTTACACCATTTTATGAGAATGGAGATGTAAATTATGAACCTATTGAAGCTTATGCTAAAATGTTACAAAAGAATGGATTACAGGGTGTATTTATTAACGGTTCATCTGGAGAAGGGTATATGCTGACCGAAAAAGAACGCATGAAACTTGCCGAACGTTGGATAGCTGTAGTACCCAAGAACTTTAAAGTAATTGTACATGTCGGTAGCTGTTGTGTAAAATCCAGCCAAATATTAGCCGAACATGCACAAAAAATAGGAGCTTGGGGTATCGGAGCAATGGCTCCTCCTTTCCCAAAAATCGGACGTATTGAAGAATTAGTAAAATATATCGAAGAAATTGCAACAAGTGCTCCAACGCTTCCTTTTTATTACTACCACATCCCAGCCTTCAACGGAGCCTTTTTACCTATGATTAAATTACTTGAAGAAGTAGACGGGCGAATACCTAATTTTGCTGGTATCAAATATACATTCGAAAGCCTGTATGAATACAATCAATGCCGCCTTTACAAAAATGGCAAGTATGACATGCTACATGGACAAGACGAGACCATTCTCCCCTGCTTAGCCATGGGGGGAGCTCAAGGTGGAATTGGAGGAACAACCAACTATAATGGAAAAGAATTGGTAGGCATCATAGAAGCTTGGAAAAACGGGAACTTAGACTTAGCTCGTGAACACCAAAATTTTGCTCAAGAAGTAATCAATATTATTTGCCATTTCCGTGGCAATATTGTAGGAGGCAAGCGCATAATGAAACTCATAGGCTTAGACTTAGGCAAAAACCGAACTCCATTTCAAAACATGACAGACGAAGAAGAAATCAAAATGAAAGCAGAACTCGAAGCAATAAACTTTTTTGAACGCTGTAACAAATTTTAAATCTCACACATTATGAAAGCTACAGATTATTTAAAATCATGGGCAGCAATCTATCGGAAAGATCTTACAGAAAATATTATGCCTTTCTGGCTAAAGTATGGTCTTGATCATAAATATGGTGGCATATATACATGCCTTGACCGAGAGGGTCGTTTAATGGATACAACTAAATCTGTATGGTTCCAAGGACGTTTTGGATTTATCGCTGCTTATGCTTACAATTACATAGAAAAAAATCCAGACTGGTTAGCCGCATCAAAAAGTTGCATAGACTTCATCGAAGCCCATTGTATAGATGCTCATGGACATCTATATTTCGAAGTAACAGAAGATGGAATTCCTCTTCGCCAACGACGCTATGTATTTTCTGAATGTTTCGCTGCTATTGCGATGTCTGAATACGCCATTGCATCTGGAGAAAAAGAATATGCAACAAAAGCTTTAGAGCTATTTATGCGCATCAAAAGATTCCTATCTACCCCGGGATTTTTAGAGCCTAAATATCTACCAACTTTGCAAGCTCAAGGTCATTCTATAACTATGATTCTCATAAACACAGCATCTCGCATCCGTGCAGCCATTCCAGATCCGGTACTAGACCAACAGATAGAGGAATCCATATCAGCTATCCGAACATACTTTATCCATCCAGAATTTAATGCTTTGCTTGAAATGGTCGGGCCAAACGGGGAATTCATTGACACATGCAACGGACGGACAATCAATCCCGGCCATTGCATTGAAACGGCATGGTTTATCTTGGAAGAAGCTAAATTTCGCAACTGGAATAAAGATCTGATATCTTTGGGGCTTCAAATTCTTGATTGGTCATGGTCTTGGGGATGGGATAAAGAATATGGAGGTATCATTAACTTTCGTGACTGCAAAAATTTTCCTTCACAAGATTATTCCCAAGACATGAAATTTTGGTGGCCACAAACTGAAGCTATCATTGCAACACTTTATGCTTACCGAGCCTCTTATGATGAAAAATATTTATCAATGCACAAACAAATCAGCGAATGGACATATTCTCATTTTCCGGACAAAGAATATGGTGAATGGTATGGATATCTACACCGAGATGGCTCAATTGCCCAACCAGCAAAAGGGAATCTTTTTAAAGGTCCTTTCCATATTCCTCGAATGATGATACTCAGCCATACTCTTTGTTCAGAATAAGATAAGCTTCTTTACTTTTTTAATAAATTCAACATGGATAGAAAAAAAATTGATCTCACAATCTCATGTTACGGAAAAACAAAAGATGAAAAATATGATGTTGTCATATTGCCATGGGGAGCAATAGAACCTCACAATTTTCACTTGCCCTATCTTACTGACTGCATTCTGCCTCATGATATAGCTGTCGATGCAGCCCAGTTAGCAAGAGAACGTGCGGGAATTCATTGCATGGTAATGCCTCCTGTTCCTTTCGGAGCACATAATCCCGGACAACGAGATTTGCCATTTTGTATACATACACGACAAATCACCCGTCAATACATTTTAGAAGATATCGCTGCATCCTTATACAACCAAGGAATACGACGTTTAGTTATTTTAGGTGGCCATGGAGGAAATGACTTCAAAGGCATGATACGCGACTTGTATATAGACTATCCGGATTTTCTCATACTGGCAACTAACTGGTTCGAAATTATTTCCGGAAAAGACTTTTTTGAAGCAGAGATAGATGACCATGCCGGAGAATCAGAAACATCAGTTATGATGTATTATCATCCCGAATTGGTAAAACTTAATGAAGCTGGTAATGGAGAAGTCAAAAATTTTGCAATTCCATCTCTAAATAAAAAAATTGCTTGGACTCCCCGTCACTGGGACAAAGCTTCCACTGACAGTGGCATAGGAGATCCCAGAAAGGCTTCTGTTGAAAAAGGGAGAGATTACGCCCATGCTGTAATTGAAAAATTAGCAGACCTATTTATTGACATTACAAAACATAAGTTATATTAATCCTTATTTAATCTCACTTTTTTGTTTGAACATGAAAGTGAGATTATTTTTTCTTGTTATAACATCAGGCAAAATACCCTTAACAATATTTTTTGAGAGTACATTCGGATTATAAACCATTCATCATCCATCTGGCCAATTAACGGACTATGATTATGAGTCTCATCATGCTGAAATTTCATATTCCGACAACTTCAAAAGTCATACTTTTCCCTATTGCCGGTAAATTCATTACCTTCCTATCCGTAGCAACAAACAACAAATCATTTCCCTGACTTACCATCTGTACCAACACTCCGATTTCTTTTGAGTTTCTTTCTCAAATCAGCAATTTTTATAAACAGCAGTTTTTCTTCATTCATAGACACACAAATTTATTAATCAAAAAGAATCAGCTAACAAGGTAAAGATGGCAATATAAGAGGGGATAATCAAATATACGGAATAAAAATATACTGTTATTTTTTAAGAATACAGAAATACAATAGTCTGGTTACAATACATTATTTAATCTATAATAAAAAAACGCTTATTTACATAAGCGTTTTTGACTTTTTCTCATATTTATTTTTTCAACTCAAAATTACGACTTCCTATAAGATAATTATCTGCAAAAATATCAACTCGGTAATCGCCTGGATATAAAAACTCTTCTACCGGCCAATATATACACAAGTTCATTTCCTCTCCTGTATATTCTATTAGTTTACGACTCGAATAATTTATATCACTATCTTCATAGTGAAAAAGAGCATTACGATCTTTTACCAATACATCACCATCCGGTTTCACTATACGTATATAAATATACTTTTCACCAACCTCAGCCGTTACATTTTTAGCAAGAGCAAAACAAATTTTCAGTTGTTCTGTCCTACTAATTTTGGAAACAGTTTTTCCCCTACCATTTATAGATGTGACCGTTATCCCTACCGCATCAAGTTTCGATGCCAAAGTTACTTTATGGCTTAACTGTTCTTTATCTTTTTGTAAACGGGACGCAGCCTGAGATGCTTCTTGATATTTTCTGGTAACAGTTTTATTCTCCTTAACGAGTTTTTCATTCAAAGAATTAAGCGAATCAATCTGTATAATATAATTTCTCATTACATTCCTCAACGTTGCTAATTCCTTTTTCAATTCATTAATCCGAGCCGAATTTGTAGACTTAACAGTCCGAAGTTCCTCAAGCAACCGCTGAACTTTCATCTTTTCAGCATCAAGTTTTTCAACCAAAGAATCATTATTTATCAATAATTTTCCTCCTTCATACTGATCATACTGAAGTGCCAAGTCAGCATACTCTCTCTCAAGAGCATCTCTTTCTTTCTCCATTTCTACTCGAGTTTTAAATTCCTCCATCTCTTTATGCTGGCGGAAAATAAAATAAGCTGCAATGGCTAAAATAACGGCCAACACAACAGTAATAATAATCCATGTTACAGAATTTTTCTTCATATCCAGTCCGGTTTACCAACTTCTTAGATTCGGCCTACTGATTTACAGACAAAGGCTTAATGGCCACAAATGTACAAGTTTTACCTTTTATTATCAATGTATATTAGATTTTTTAAAGAATCAAGGCTAAGAAAATTTTATTTTTCCCAAAGTTACATACTCATCTAACTAAACATACACGCAACTGACAAGCATCGTCTTATGAATAAAATGAAAAGCCAATTGTAAAACAAAATGAAAATACTTATCTTTGCCCTTCCTATGTACTTAACATAATGACGGTGAAAAGATTGATAGATTTTTTGAGGAATCACCTCATCATAAGAACTCTTTTACTAATATCTCTAGTAGCATTAATACTATTAGCGACTCTATTATTCGGGCTTAATAGATACACTCGCCATGGACATGCCATAAATGTCCCTAATATAGAAAAAATGTTTATAGAAGATGCTGTACCGTTATTAGCACGATACAATTTAAAATGTGAAATAATAGATTCGATATATGTTTCAGGTGCTATCCCAGGAAGCATCATAGACCAAACTCCACAAGAAGGTTCGAAAGTTAAGGAAAATCGTATCATTTTTGTTACAGTTAATGCCCGTTCACCTCGAAAAATTGCCGTTCCAGATGTGAAAGATATGTCTCAACGACAAGCAATAGCATTTATTACTGGAATGGGATTCCCAGAACCTTCAACGGAATATATCACATCTGAATATAAAGATCTTGTAATTGAAATATATTATAAAGGTCATCCTGTTGAGAAGGGTACAAAATTGCCTGCCGACGCTCAATTAACATTAAAAGTTGGTGATGGATATATGCAACCAACATTTATATCCGACTCAGATTCTATTGAAGTTGAAGCTCCGGTAATTGATGAAGAGTGGTTAGAATGATGAAGGAAGAATTAGATAAATTAACAAATATCCTCCCTGATGACAATGAATTCACTGACGAAGAAGGGAATGAACTCTACGAACATTTCAGATTTGTCGCAGATAAGGGACAAAATCTGCTACGAGTAGATAAATTCTTAACTGCTAGAATCGAAAATGCCTCACGTAATCGAATACAACAAGCAGCCGAAGCCAAGTGCATCCTTGTAAATGGAAATCCCGTAAAATCGAATTACAAGGTAAAACCCTACGATATTGTATCGGTCGTAATGGACCGACCTCGCTACGAACTTGAAATTATTCCAGAAAATATACCTCTTAATATAGTCTATGAAGACGATGATGTATTGGTAGTAAATAAACCTGCGGGGCTAGTTGTACATCCAGGACATGGCAACTATACTGGAACTTTGGTCAATGCCCTGGCATTTTATTTCCGTAACAGTCCGACATTTGACGTTTCAGATCCTCGTCTGGGTTTAGTACACCGAATTGACAAAGATACATCTGGACTTTTAGTTATTGCAAAAACGCCTGAAGCAAAAACGCATCTTGGCCTACAATTTTTCAATAAAACAACACAACGCAAATATGTTGCTATCGTATGGGGCAATATGGCCGAAGATCACGGAAGAATAGAAGGAAATATCGGTCGCAGCCTTAAAGACCGACTACAAATGACAGTATTTCCTGATGGAGATTATGGGAAAACGGCAGTTACACACTATACAACTCTTGAAAGAATGGGCTATGTATCAGTCGTTGAATGCCGGCTTGAAACAGGTAGAACCCACCAAATCAGAGTTCACATGAAATATATCGGTCATCCATTATTCAATGATGCTCGTTATGGAGGAAATGAAATTCTAAAAGGGACAACGTTCTCAAAATACAAACAATTTGTAAATAACTGTTTTGACATATGTCCTAGACAAGCTTTACACGCCAAAACGTTAGGTTTTATCCATCCTCGTACAGGCAAAGAGCTTTTTTTCGATTCTAATATACCTGAAGATATGTCAAAACTAATAGAAAAATGGAGAAATTATATGTCTAACAGAGAAATTTACTGAAAGACTATAGGCTTATTTAAAATTTATAGGTAAATTTATATTGTAATAAAAATGGACAAGCGAAAAATTGCTATTGTCGCCGGTGGAGACTCATCGGAGATAGTTGTTTCAAACAGAAGTGCAAAAGGTATTTATTCTTTTTTAGATACCAAACGGTACGATGCATATATAGTGAAATTATCCAAAAATGATTGGCATGTAGAATTGCCTGATGAAACAACAGTAAAAATAGACAAGAATGATTTCAGTTTTTGCTTTGAAGGTAAAAAACATATATTTGATTTTGCCTACATAACAATACATGGTACACCGGGTGAAAACGGTCTTTTACAAGGATACTTTGATCTGATAGGCATGCCATATTCTTCATGTGGAGTATTAGCATCAGCTTTGACGTTCAATAAATATATATGTAATCATTATTTACAATCATTCGGGTTTCCCATTGCCCAATCTGTATTATTGCGCAATGGCGAATCGATAAGTAACGAAGAGGTTATAGAAAAAATCGGGCTGCCTTGTTTTATAAAACCCAATGTGGGTGGGTCAAGTTTTGGTACCACAAAAGTCAAGGAAAATGACCAGATTCAACCAGCTATTCAACTCGCTTTTAAAGAAGGAGGAGAAGTTATTATCGAGTCATTTATGTCAGGAACTGAAATAACTTGCGGATGTTACAAAACACGAGAGCATGATATTGTATTTCCTATTACAGAGGTAATAAGTAAGAATGAGTTCTTTGATTATGAGGCAAAATATACAGCATCAAAGGCCTCAGAAATAACTCCGGCTCGATTATCCCAAGCAATAACAGAGAAAGTGCAAAAAATGACTTCTCGTATCTATGATATTATTGGTTGTAAAGGAATCATTCGTGTTGATTATATTATCATAGGCGAAGAACCCTATTTACTTGAAGTAAATACTACTCCCGGAATGACAGAAACAAGTTTCATTCCACAACAAGTAAAAGCCATGGGTATCGACATTAAAGAGGTAATGACCGATATTATTGAAAATGAATTGACACATAATACAGTAGTAAAAAGATAAAGTTGAAATATTATTTTTGCAATGAAACAGCTTTTTGATTTTGATGAAATCAGACCTTTTTACGATGAAGAAGTTCCGGAAATTATTCCGTCAATCATCTCAGAAAAAGGATTTGAACATGCCGTCAAATACATCATACCTGATGTCGATTACAATAAATTTTGTAATCAAATGCTTTCTTGTCATTCGAAGAAAGATTTTCAAGACAAATTGGCCGTACCCTTTTTATATCAATTGATACATGCATCTTCTTCCGGAGTAGATGGCTCTGGTTTTGAAAATTTAAGTCCTTCAGAAAGCTACACATACATGTCAAATCATAGAGACATCATTCTCGATGCTTCGTTTTTGAATGTTATGCTTCTTGAAAATGGATTTGATACCAGTGAAGTAGCTATCGGAGATAATTTGCTCATTTATCCTTGGATATCTAACTTGGTACGAATCAACAAAAGCGTCATCGTCAACCGGAATGTTCCTGTGCGCAAAATGCTTGAAGTATCAAAGCGTCTGTCAAATTACATTCATTTTGCCATTAAAATAAAACATCAATCTCTATGGATAGCCCAAAGAGAGGGTCGCGCAAAAGATTCTGATGACCGAACACAGGAAAGTATGATTAAAATGTTCAATTTAGGTGGTGGAAGTGATCTTAAAAGTAATATTGCAAGTCTGAACATTGTCCCCGTATCCATATCTTATGAATATGATCCATGTGATTATCTGAAAGCCAGAGAATTTCAACTTAAAAGAGATAATCCATCTTTCAAAAAAACCCCTCATGATGATCTTTTAAGTATGGAAAAAGGTCTTCTCGGATATAAAGGGCACATTCACTTTGCTGTCTCTTCTCCCATAAATAAACAATTAGCTCTGATAAACGATAAATTGGGAAAAGCAGAAACAATCACTGAAATTACCCATATTATAGATAAAGCTATCCATAGTAATTACAAAATATATACTGGAAATTACGTAGCTTATGATTTATTAAATGAAGACCAACGCTTTATTGACAAATACACACAAGAGGAAAAAGAACTCTTTGAGAATTATATACAACAACAAATAAATAAAATAAAAGACATCCCTAACAAGGATGAGTCTTTCCTGAAACACAAAATCTTAGAAATGTACTCTAATCCATTAAAAAACAAACTTATAGCAATAGGAGACTTTTAATTAAATTGCAAATCTTAATAATATTTTTTTTCATTGACCAGATTACCTGTAATTATTTTTACCAAAATCAATTACTTTTCTTTGAGACACCCAGACTTTCTTATGAAAAAAGGAAATTGAACATTAAACTATACAGAAAAGGAATGGTAATATTACAATTACCATTCCTTTTTTATTAAGAATATTTTTGACTTCTTTTTATTTAGCTTCCCAACCTAAAGCACTTGCACCTAATACAGCTGCATCGCTTTCCTTCAATTCAGAAAGCATTACTTTAACTTTGCCTTTATATATAGCCAACATATTACGCTCCATCGATTCACAAATAGGCTTCATAATCAAATCTCCTGATTTTGCTAATCCACCAAAAAGAATAATTGCTTTAGGGCTTGAAAAGGCTACAAAATCAGCAAACGCTTCACCTAAAATAGTTCCGGTATAATCAAATATTTCTGATGCAAGTTTATCTCCTTTTACTGCTGCATCATATACATCTTTTGATGTAATATCTTGAATTGGAATCTGACGTAATAAACTATCATCTTTGCGTATCTCAAGAAACTCTCGCGCAGTACGGGCAACTCCAGTTGCTGACGTATAAGCTTCCAGACATCCTGTGCGTCCACATCCACAGAGACGTCCATTTGTACGACGTATGATCACATGCCCCAATTCTCCAGCAAAGCCATCATGACCATATACCAATTGTCCATTTATTACAATACCGCTCCCAACGCCTGTACCTAAAGTAATCATGATAAAATCTTTCAGTCCTCGAGCTGCACCGTAAGTCATCTCTCCAATTGCAGCAGCGTTTGCGTCATTCGTCAAAGAAACCGGTATTCCAAAACGATCACTCAACATTTGGGCTAAAGGAATAACCCCTTTCCAAGGTAAATTGGGTGCGAACTCTATTGTACCATTAAAATAATTGCCATTAGGTGCCCCTACACCTATACCCATAATCTTATCTGTTGCATTTTCTTGCTCCAACAAACGAGATAATTCAGTATATAGGTCTGTAACATAATCCTCTACCTGATTATACTTTTGAGTTTTTATAGAACCACTGGCAATAATGGTTCCACGTGCATCTACAATGCCAAATACAGTATTGGTTCCACCAATATCAATACCAACTACATATGGTTTACTCATGGTCATACTTGTGTGTTTTTATTAATTTCCAGACAAAGTTAAGATATTCTTTTTGTTGACGATGAAAATAGAAAGAAAAACGCCCTATTTTCTGTTAATTTTTCTTCCTAAAAAAATCGACCACAATCTTTTACCTCTATTTTGCAATGTAGACATTGCAAAATAGAGGTAAAAGATTGTGATATAAAAAATATTCCGTATATTTGCCACGCAAAAAGAACACGTATAATTATTAATTACAACTTGTGATTTTGCCTATTAATAAATTAATTAAATTATGAGTAATAACTTATTAAAAGGGAAAAGAGGTATTATCTTTGGAGCTTTAAATGAAATGTCCATTGCATGGAAAGTGGCAGAGCGAGCTGTCGAAGAAGGTGCAATTATTACCTTATCGAATACTCCTGTTGCTGTACGTATGGGCCAAGTCGATGAATTGGCAAAGAAAACGAATGCCGAAGTAATTCCTGCCGATGCAACAAGTGTTGAAGACTTAGAAAACGTATTTGCAAAATCAATGGAAATATTAGGAGGAAAAATTGATTTTGTTTTACACTCCATCGGAATGTCTCCTAATGTACGTAAAAAAAGGCCTTACGATGATCTCGACTATGATATGCTAGACAAAACATTAGACATTTCAGCCATCTCTTTCCATAAAATGATTCAAGTTGCGAAAAAGATGGATGCCATAGCTGATTACGGTTCTATCATTGCACTTTCATATGTCGCTGCGCAACGAACCTTATTTGGATATAATGATATGGCTGATGCAAAAGCATTATTAGAATCTATCGCACGAAGCTTCGGATATATCTACGGCCGGGAGAAAGGTGTCCGCATTAACACCATATCACAATCTCCAACAATGACTACTGCTGGTAGCGGAGTCAAAGGAATGGAATCTCTAATGGATTTTGCAAACCGTATGTCTCCTCTTGGAAATGCATCAGCTGCAGAATGTGCAGATTACTGTATCGTCATGTTTTCTGACCTCACTCGTAAAGTTACAATGCAGAATCTCTATCATGATGGAGGATTCTCCAGCATGGGGATGAGTCTCAGGGCAATGGATCAGTACAATAAAAGTTTTGACGAATATCGAAATGAAAAAGGTGATATCTGCTACGGATAATAAAGTCTTATACATTTTATATATAGAAAAAGCTGGAATTATCCGGCTTTTTCTATATATAAAAGAAATTCCCCTCAAAACATCTTTGAAACCCGTTTCACAGCTGTAACAAAAGCATCTATTTCCTCCTTCGTATTATACATGGCAAATGAAGCTCTTACCGTACCTTCAACGCCCAAACGCTCCATTAATGGTTGAGCACAATGGTGTCCAGTTCTTACAGCTATACCGAATTTATCAAGTAACATTCCCATATCATAATGATGGATATTTCCTACATTAAATGAAATTACTGAACCTTTATTTTGTGCCGTTCCATAAATATGCATCCCGCCAACTGTCATCAACTGGTTGGTTGCATAGGACAATAACTCATGTTCGTGAGCTGCTATCTTGTCCAATCCTATACCTTCTACATAATCAAGCGCTGTAGCAAATGCTGTAGTTCCAATGTAATCGGGAGTACCAGCTTCAAATTTATAAGGTAATTCATTAAAAGTCGTATGGTTAAAAGATACATGAGTAATCATCTCTCCTCCTCCTTGATATGGAGGCATCTTATCAAGCCATTTTTCTTTCCCATAAAGCACCCCTATACCTGTCGGGCCATAAATCTTATGAGCAGATAACACGTAAAAATCAACATCTAAGGCCTGTACATCAACCGATACATGCGGAGCAGCCTGAGCACCATCCAACAAAACAGGGATACCATAGCCATGAGCTATATCAATTAAATCTCTTACTGGATTAATAGACCCCAATACATTTGACATATGAGAAATAGAAACAAACTTAGTTTTTTCATTAAATAACTTATGATATGTTTCTATGTCCAGCTCACCTTTGTCATTAATCGGTACAACACGAAGTCTTATTTTTCGATAATTTTGTAACAATTGCCATGGAACAATATTAGCATGATGTTCCATCTCAGAAAGAATTACCTCATCCCCATCCTTCAAAAAAGTATTGCCAAAGCTACTTACCACTAAATTTATTGCTTCAGTCGTACCTCTCGTAAATATAATTTCTTTTGAATCTGAAGCATTTATAAACTTCTGGACTCTTTTCCTTGAAGCTTCATGAGCCTCTGTAGCTTCCTGACTTAGGTAATGAACTCCTCGATGGACATTAGCATTAGTATTATAATACTCTTCCGTTATCTTGTCAATAACGCATATGGGCTTTTGTGTTGTGGCTGCATTATCAAAATATATCAACGGTTTTCCATATACTTCACGAGATAATATTGGAAAATCTCCTCTTATTTTCTCTGTATCCAACATAATTTTATATTTTTATCGACACACTCCACATCCTGCACATTTAGACAATTCCCCCCGGAAACGCTTTTCTACTAACTGCCTCAATCTGTCTTTCAACGCATCTAAACGAATATTCTCAATTACATCGTTAGTAAAAGCAAACATTAACAACATCTTTGCCTCTGACTCAGATATCCCTCGAGAACGTAAATAAAATAACGCATTCTGATCAAGTTGCCCTACTGTAGCTCCATGACTACATTTTACATCATCAGCATAAATCTCCAACTGAGGTTTTGTAAACATCCTAGCTTCCGGTGTAACACATAAATTTTTATTACTCTGATAGGCAACAGTTTTTTGCGCATCTGTCCGAACCAATATTCTACCACTGAATGAGCCTTGTGCATCATCATCAACTACATATTTAAATAACTCATTACTATGACAATGAGGGACAGCATGGTCAATAAATGTATAATTATCGACCGATTCTTTCCTATCGGCAATGGCCATTCCATAAAGGTTAGTTTCGGCATTTTCTCCCATAAGGGTTATATAATAATTATTCCGAGTAACTCCATTGTGTAAAGTAATTCCATTAACCAGCACATTTGATCCGGCTTCTTGCCTAACGAATGTAGATGCCACTCTCGTCGTAGTAAGAGTAGACTCTTCCATATCATAAAAATCGAATACAGAATTCTCTCCTGCATAAATTTCTGTTACCTGAGATGCCAAAAATTTTGCATTATCCATCGTATGATCACACACCAGAAGTTTTGCTTGGGCTCCTTCTTCTAAAATCACCAGCAAACGCCTATTTACCATAAAATCACTTTCACCTCTCAGTATATTGATTAGCTGCAATGGCTTTTCCAATATAGTTCGTTGAGGGACATACAGACAAAAACCATCTTGTGCTAATGCCGTATTTAATGCAACAGTCCCATCTTTGGAATTATCAGCAATTTTATTGTAATATTTCGCTATTAATTCTGGGTGCGACAAAGCTAATTCTCTCAAACTTCCAGCCAACACACCTTCTGGAAGCCGAGCTTTATTCTCATGATATGTGTAGAAACTATCATTTACAATAAAATATAATAGTGTACTTAAATTAGGAACATCGCAACGAAAAACCTCATATGGATTTACAGGAATATCCAAACGGTTCAAATTCAATCCATAATCAGGAGTATAAGCCGTCGGAATATCTGTATGTTTATAATTTTCTGACGTAATTTTAGGAAAGCCCATTTTTTTAAACACAGATATAGCCTCGGTACGCTGTGCATTAAGTACAGGAGCAGATTTTACATCAATTAATGATGCAAATCTTTCATATAATTCAATATATTGTTTCTCGGCACTCATTTTCATCTATATGGTAGATACAAATACATTTTCGATATACCTTCCGGCATATTTCTCTTATATTAGTATCCCTGTTATTGATCTATTTCTTTCTTTATCCAGTCATATCCTTTTTCCTCCAACTCAAGAGCAAGTTCGGGACCTCCGGATTTCACAATACGACCTTTATACAGAACATGCACAAAGTCTGGAGCAATGTAATCAAGTAAACGTTGATAATGAGTAATAACTATCGTTGCATTCTTCTCTGATTTCAGTTTATTTACACCTTCTGCAACAATACGTAAAGCATCTATATCAAGCCCACTATCCGTTTCATCCAAAATGGATAAACGAGGTTCAAGCATCGCCATTTGGAAAATTTCATTTCTCTTTTTTTCTCCACCGGAAAAGCCCTCATTTACTGAACGACTGGCTAATTTATTATCGAGGTCAACTATCGCCCGCTTTTCACGCATCATTCGCAAAAAATCTGTTGCAGAAATAGGTTCCTGCCCTCGATACTTCCTCTGCTCATTTATTGCAGCCCGCATAAAATTTACCATGCTCACCCCTGGAATCTCTACAGGATATTGAAAACTAAGAAATATTCCTTCATGAGCCCGATCTTCCGGAGAAAGCTCTAACAAATCTTTACCATAAAAAGTAACAGAACCTTTTGTGACTTCATATGCAGGGTTACCTGTCAAAACTGCAGACAACGTACTTTTACCAGAACCATTAGGTCCCATAATTGCATGTACTTCTCCAGGCTTAACCGTTAAATTAATCCCTTTCAATATCTCTTTGCCATTAATATCGGCATGCAGGTCTTTTATTTCTAACATATGTATATATATTTTTATTCTTTATCTTTATCCTACAGAGCCTTCTAATGAAATCTGTAGTAATTTCTGAGCTTCGACCGCAAATTCCATCGGCAACTTGTTCATTACCTCTTTGGCATAACCATTTACAATAAGTCCGACAGCATCCTCGGTACTGATTCCTCGCTGATTACAATAAAAAATCTGATCTTCACTTATTTTTGAAGTTGTAGCTTCATGCTCAACTATTGCTGTATTATTACGAATATCCATATAAGGGAATGTGTGTGCTCCACACGTAGAACTCAACAATAAACTATCACATTGCGTATAATTACGAGCATTATCAGCCTTTGTACTTACCCGTACCAACCCCCGATAACTGTTTTGACTATGTCCTGCTGATATCCCTTTTGAAACGATTGTACTCTTCGTATTCTTTCCAATATGTATCATCTTTGTTCCTGTATCAGCTTGCTGATAGTTATTTGTCACAGCCACCGAATAAAATTCCCCAACAGAGTTATCTCCTGCCAATATACAACTCGGATATTTCCAAGTAATTGCAGAACCTGTCTCAACTTGAGTCCATGATATTTTTGAATGATCTCCCTTACACAATCCACGCTTTGTCACGAAATTATATATACCTCCATTCCCTTCCTTATCTCCAGGATACCAATTTTGCACAGTAGAATATTTCACTTCTGCCCGGTCATGCACCACAATTTCGACAATAGCAGCATGCAACTGATTCTCATCTCTCATCGGGGCTGTACATCCCTCAAGATAACTAACGTAACTATCATCATCTGCGACAATTAAAGTCCTCTCAAACTGACCTGTATTCGCGGCATTGATCCGAAAATATGTCGACAATTCCATTGGACACCGTACCCCTTTAGGAATATAGACAAAGGAGCCGTCACTAAATACTGCAGAATTTAATGCTGCAAAAAAATTATCTCGGTAAGACACTACTGACCCTAAATACTTTTTCACCAAATCAGGGTAATCTTTTACAGCTTCACTAAATGAACAAAAAATAACTCCCAATTCAGCTAATTTTTCTCTGAATGTCGTCTTCACCGACACACTATCCATCACAGCATCCACAGCTATTCCTGAAAGCTTCATCTGTTCTTCCAAAGAAATCCCTAACTTATTAAATGTTTTCAATAATTCAGGGTCTACTTCATCCAGACTCTTAGGACCTTCTTTCTTTTTAGGAGCAGCATAATAACTAATAGACTGATAATCTATTTTTGGGATATTCAAATGTGCCCAATGTGGCATCTCTAACGTTTTCCAATGTTCATAAGCTTTGAGCCTGAACTCAAGCAACCACTCGGGTTCTTTCTTTTTTTCAGAAATCAGACGTATTACATCTTCACATAATCCAGTAGGAATTATTTCCGTATCAATATGTGTAACAAAACCATACTTATACTCTCCAGATGTGACATCATCTAATATTTGATTTGAATTATCTTGTTTCATAAAATCTATTTTCTCTCTATACAAAAGACATTATTATGTAACAACTACCACTCAGTTTTAGTTTCCTCCGTACTTTAAATCATTACTCATCACTTTATCAGTAACTAATAAGAATACAGATGGAGCAATTTTCGCTATTCGAGAATAAAAGTAAGAATTTTCTTTCTTATTCTGACTCAGAAGACGAGAATCTCTATCAATAAGTTCAAAAATATTTAATATTACACTTAATACCAAAACATACTTAAATATACAAAAAACGATTCCACTTATCCGGTCAATTCCTCCTAATTGGACCCATCGGATCATACGCAACAAAAAACACGCCAAGGTCCACACAGACAAATATATAACTAAGAACGTCAGTAACCACGCTAACGGATGATATACATAATCTGGCAATTTAAAGATGCCAACAAGTAGTGTTTCGGTAAATCTACTTAAATAAATAGCACCCAATATAGCCAATAATAAACCTCCTAATGATCCTATTTGACGTACCAATCCTTGGGCAAATCCTCGAATAGCAGCAAAGCAAATAATTACTAATATCAGTATATCAATAAATTGCATTTTTGTTCTTTATCCACGTCCTTTAGATAAGAAAAACACAGGCGCCGAAGAGAACTCAGTATAACTAGCCATCTTTACACGTCTGTGTTTTTCCTAAATATTATAAAGTACTTATAAATTAAAGTACATTTTCACTTCAACCGAAAATTATAATGTTTTCTTTACTTCGACTTCTTCGTAAGCTTCAATCAAGTCACCGACTTTCACATCATTATAATTTGTTATATTCAAACCGCATTCGTATCCAGTAGCTACTTCTTTTACATCGTCTTTAAAACGTTTCAATGATCCTAACTCTCCACTATATATCACAATACCATCACGTATCAGCCGTATCTTATTACTCCGTTTTATCTTACCTTCTTTTACCATACATCCGGCAACAGTTCCAACCTTAGTAATACGGAACGTCTCTCGCACTTCAACCGTAGCAGTAATCTCCTCTTTTATCTCTGGAGATAACATACCTTCCATTGCTGATTTTACTTCCTCAATAGCATCATATATAATCGAATACAGACGTATATCAACTCCTTCTTTTTCTGCTAATTTACGAGCAGCCATCGAAGGCCGGACCTGGAATCCAATAATAAATGCATTCGATGCAGCTGCCAAAGTAATATCTGATTCTGATATTTGCCCAACGGCTTTGTGCAAAACATTTACCTGAATTTCTTCCGTAGAAAGCTTGATCAGCGAATCACTTAATGCTTCAACCGAACCGTCAACGTCGCCTTTTACAATAACATTCAATTCCTGGAAGTTTCCAATAGCAATACGACGACCTATATCATCTAATGTTAACAGTTTATGCGTACGTAAGCCAAGTTCTCGTTGCAACTGTTCTCTTTTATTCGCAATATCCCGAGCTTCTTGTTCTGATTCCATGACATGAAATACATCTCCTGCTTGCGGAACACCGTTCAAACCTAAAATAAGAGCCGGGGCAGAAGGGCCTGCTTCTGAAATTTTGCTATTACGTTCATTAAACATTGCTTTAACACGTCCATAATGTGTTCCAGCCAATACAATATCTCCCGTATGAAGTGTACCATTTTCAACCAAAATCGTTGCAACATAACCTCGACCTTTATCTAATGTCGATTCTATCACCGAACCAGTTGCACGACGATCAGGATTAGCCTTCAAATCAAGTAACTCAGCTTCTAACAGAACTTTTTCCATTAACTCATGTACTCCCGTACCTTTCTTTGCAGATATTTCCTGAGATTGATATTTACCTCCCCATTCTTCTACGAGGTAGTTCATATTAGCAAGCTCTTCTTTTATCTTATCTGGATTAGCCGAAGGCTTATCTATTTTATTAATTGCAAATACAATAGGAACACCTGCAGCCGAAGCATGATTTATAGCTTCGACAGTTTGAGGCATCACATTATCATCTGCAGCAACAATAATAATAGCAATATCTGTTACCTTAGCGCCACGAGCACGCATAGCCGTAAATGCCTCATGTCCTGGAGTATCCAAGAAAGTAATACGACGGCCATCTTCCAATTTTACATTATACGCTCCTATATGCTGGGTAATTCCTCCCGCTTCACCGGCAATAACATTAGCATTCCGGATATAATCAAGCAATGATGTCTTACCATGGTCAACATGTCCCATAACTGTAACAATCGGTGGGCGTTGAGTCAAATCTTCTTCTCTATCCTCTTCAACATTTATAGCTTCAACAACTTCTGCGCTTACATATTCAGTCCTAAATCCAAATTCATCCGCAACAATATTAATAGTTTCAGCATCTAAACGTTGATTAATTGATACCATGATACCAATGCTCATACATGTAGCAATTACATTATTCACTGGTACGTCCATCATTACAGCTAAATCATTGGCTGTAACAAACTCTGTCAATTTCAATACATGGCTTTCTTCTATTTCCTGTTCTGCCTGTTCCTGAGCACGAGAAGAGAATGCTTCTCTCTTTTCCTTCCTCCATTTAGCAGACTTTTTCTGTCCTTTTGTTGTCAATCGGGCTAATGTTTCTTTGATCTGCTTCTGAACATCTTCTTCACTAATCTCTGCTTTTACAGGTTTACGAAGTTTTTGTTTATTACTAGATTTTTGTTGTACAGGACGAGGTATCGGACTTATTCCTGCAGCACTCTTTTCTATATCTATTTTTTCCTTTTTTATACGCTTACGCTTCTTTTTATCTACATCAGTATCTATTGCCCTATTATCTGCATCGGCCTTTGACATCCTTTTTTGATCCTGACGCATCTTCTCCTTAGCTTCTCTCTCTTTTCGTTTTTCCTCTTTACTTTTTTTCTTTGGGCGAGTCTGCTGATTTAATGCATTCAGATCGATTTTTCCAACAACATTTATATTAGTTGTAAGTTTAGGCGTACGAAGAGTAAATATTTCAGAATCTTTTTCTTCTTCTCCTTCTTCCAATTCTACATTTTCCTCTTCTTCAATTTCTTCAGTAATAACCTCTTCCTCCTCTTCATAAGAATCTTCTTCCAATTCTGTACCCATTTCTTCCTCTACCTCCAAAACGGGTTCTTCTTCCGGTTCAGATTCAATTTCAGGCTCTGGCTGAACAAGCTCCTCTTCCTCCGGCTCTTCCACGACTTCAGGTTCGGGGTCTGGTGTCGGTTCTGATATAGGCGTAGGTTGAGCACTAACTGGTTTATAGAGATTATCTAAATCAATCTTGCCAACTTGCTTTATCTTAGGCTTATACTCCTCTGCTATCTCTGTTTTTATCTCTTGCGGTTCAACCGATTCTTTATCAATAGCGGGTTGTTCCTCATATCCATCGATAGACACAGTAGCTTTATTTTTATCTTTATTGTGACGTTCTTGACTAATACGCTCCGACTCAATCTTCAAATTCTTATCTTTGCTAAACTCTTTCACGAGTAAAGCATACTGTTCGTCACTGATTTTCGTATTGGGATTAGATTCAATCGAAAATCCTTTTTTTTGTAAGAAATCGACAGCCGTCTGAATTCCCACATTTAAATCTCTTGCTACTTTATTTAACCTTATTGACATACTTAGTTTTTAGTTTATAAAAAATGAAGAATAATTTTCCGATTAACCGTAAGATAACAGATATTACCTAAATAATAACTTACCCGACTTCACAGCCTGATAAATATATTTAATTATTCTTCAAATTCTGCTTTTAAAATATTGATTACTTCATCAACCGTACTTTCTTCCAAGTCGGCCTTCTCAATTAATACGTCACGAGGAGTTGCCAATACGCTTTTTGCCGTAGCACAACCAATCGCCTTCAATGCTTCTATTACCCAGCCATCTATCTCATCCTTAAATTCATCGAGATAAATATCTTCTTCTTCTCCTTCGTCAATATCTCGATAAACATCAATGGTATACTCTGTAAGCATACATGCTAACTTAATATTTAATCCACCCTTACCGATAGCTAAAGAAACCTCTTCTGGTTTTAAGAAAACCTCAGCTTTATGTTCCTCTTCATTCAAACGAATCGAAGAAATTTTTGCAGGACTTAAAGCTCGTTGAATAAACAACGAAATATTATTTGTATAATTTATTACATCGATATTTTCATTCCGCAACTCTCTCACAATACCGTGGATACGAGAACCTTTGACACCGACACATGCTCCTACCGGATCAATACGGTCATCATATGATTCTACCGCAACTTTAGCCCGTTCCCCAGGTATACGAGCAATTTTACGAATCAAAATCAACCCGTCATGTATTTCCGGTACTTCAAGTTCAAAAAGACGTTGTAAAAATACAGGTGAAGTACGCGAAATAATAATTTTTGGATTATTATTTTTATTATCCACACGAGCGACAACGGCCCTTACAGTTTCTCCTTTTCGATAGAAATCAGTCGGGATTTGTTCTGTCTTAGGCAATAGCAGTTCATTACCCTCATCATCAAGCAAAAGCATCTCTTTTTTCCATATTTGATAAACTTCTGCACTAATAATTTGGCCTATTTTATCTTTGTATTTATTATAAATACTATCTTTTTGAAGTTCCAATATCTTTGAAGCCAATGTCTGACGAAGATTCAAAATTGCACGACGGCCAAACTTTTCGAAGAATACCTCATCTGTAACTTCTTCCCCTATTTCATAGTCCTCATCTATCTTCTTCGCTTCAGACAATGAAATCTGCAAGTTCGTATCGGTAACATCCTCATCAGCAACAACTTCACGATTTCTCCATATCTCAAAATCACCTTTATCTGGATTGACAATCACGTCAAAATTTTCGTCAGTCCCGAACATTTTTGATAAGACATTCCGAAACGATTCCTCTAGGACACTGATCATTGTCGTTCTGTCTATGTTCTTCAGCTCTTTAAACTCGGAGAACGTGTCAACCATACTGATTGTTTCCTCTTTCTTGGCCATACTCTTATTTGAATCTGATTAAATATTTTGTATACTTTATTTCATCATAACCGAAAGTCAAGTCTTCTTCCACTTCAACTTTTCGCTTACTTGTCTCTGTCTTTACTTTCTTAATTATCGTTACAACAAACTTGTCATCTGACACACTTTTTAAAATACCATTTAATTTCATCCCAGCTTTAGTCAGAACCTCAACTTCGTTACCAATATTTTTTTGATATTGTTCAATAACCTTAAACGGAGATGTAATACCTGCTGACCCAACTTCCAATTCATAGTCTTCGATATCTCGGTCTAAATGTGACTCAATAAAACGGTGCAAACTAACACATCTGTCAATATCAACACCTTCTTTATTATCAATCTCAACGATAATTACATTGCCTGGCTTTACCTGCACATCAACAATAAAACAATCTGTGCCTGCAAGACCTTCTCTGACTAACTGATAAACAATATCTTTTTCTATCATCTACTTTCTCCTGTATCAGAATAAAACGAGGGGACAATTTGCCCCCTCCATCTTCACCTTTTTTCTGGCGACAAATATACGAAATATCCGTTACTACACCAAACCCAGACCCCATATTTTAAAAGAAGCTAGCTACAAACAGGCTTATATTACAATTATTTTATATTATTTAACATTTAATCTATAGGAAATCGATATTCTCTAAGCTCTTTCCGTAATTCCTGTTCTCTTCCATTGCAGTATCGATTACATAAGTAATGAAAAGACTCACCATGATTCATTTCTGTCAAATGAGCTAATTCATGGTATATAACATAATCTATAAGATGATCTGGCAAAAACATCAAATAATAAGACAACTTAATATTTTTTCTGGCATCACAACTGCCAAGCCTTTTTCGCCCAAATGTAATCGAAGCTTTGTTATATCTCAGATTTAAAGATGCAGATAATTCTTTTAGCCGAGATGGTAAGTAGGCTTCAGCCGACCTTTTCACAAACTTTTTCAAACCACTTATCATTATATTTTGCACACCAGGTGAAGTCATTTCAAATTTCGAAGGACATCCTATATATAGACATTTATCTTGCAATCGATACACAATTTGGGACGATGGCAAATAATTAAAAACAACTATAAAATCATGTGTTACAATTATATCTCCTTCATCAAAAACATTCTTATGAGCCTTTGCTGTCTGCAACATCATTTGCAATTTCAGTCTATTAGAATCTATAACTTTCGAGATATCCTGAATCTTGGCGAAAGGAGGCACCGTAACCACAATACCTCCATCCTTTATCCTAAATATAAAATGCCGGGCTGTTACCCTCACATTCAATATCATTGTTCCTAACTCTCTATCTTCCCAAACATATCTTTCCATTTGGCAAACTTACTTAAAATGCAGAATAAAACTACATTAAATGTTATATTTTGTCAATATTTCAATTTATAAGGTAGTTTGCATTACATAGTACCATACATTTTACTATATTTGTATTGAAAATAAAAATGGATATGAATACTGAAAATGTAAAATCTCAAATGAGAAAAGGGATACTTGAATATTGTACCCTATTGATTTTAAATAAACAAAGGGCATATGTATCCGATATTATACGTTTACTAAAAGAATCTCGACTCATTGTCGTTGAAGGTACTTTGTACCCATTATTGACTCGCCTAAAGAACTCTGAATTATTGACATATCAATGGGAGGAATCTACACAAGGTCCACCCCGCAAATACTATGAGCTCACCCCAAAGGGAAAACTTTTTTTAAAAGAATTGGAAGATTCTTGGAACGAGCTCAATAATGTCGTTAATCATATTAGGGAAAGACAACCAGAAATATATTCTAAATAAAATAAAACTTCAAAATATGAAAAAAACACTCACTGTAAATCTCAACAATACAGTATACCATATTGATGAGGACGCATACGAAAGTCTACAAGAATATCTCAATTCTCTTCGCAACCATTTTGCTGAAGAAGAAGGAGCAGATGAGATTTTAAGCGATATAGAAGCCCGCATAGCAGAATTATTTAAAGAACGTCTCCGTTTCGGAATGCAAATTATAACACTTCGCGAAGTAAACGAAATCATTACCATTATGGGACATCCTGAAGATTTTGACCGAGATATGATTGATGATGAAACTTCTGAGACACAGTTTGATTCAGAAAACAAACAATATGATGAGAAAAAAGGGACTAATATAGAAATTCCAATCAATGAAAATGAAATAAAAGCTAAAAGAAGACTTTTCAGAGACGGAGAAAATCGAATTTTAGGTGGTGTTGCTTCTGGAATAGGCTGCTATTTAAATATCGACCCTGTATTCATTCGTGTATTATTTGTCATATTGACATTTTTCTGGGGAACCGCAATACTGATTTACATATTACTTTGGATATGTATTCCTGAGGCTCGAACCGCTGCCCAAAAGCTGGAAATGAAAGGGGAACCTGTTACCATAGAGAACATAAAAAAGGCTGTAAAGGAAGAAATGGATAAGGCAGAAGTAAATTTAAGTGGTATAGAACGAAAAACAGATTCTTTTTTCACTCGTTTGGGGGATTTGCTTTTATGTATTATTAGAGGATTATTCAAAGCACTCTTTTTATTATTTGGTGGATGCTTAGGATTCATTTTGCTAATTATTTTATTTTCTATCGGTGTAAGTATATTTTCTTTCCTTTTTGGAAATTTTACGGTAACGACTTATGGAACAACTCTTCCTCCTGTTGTAATGAACATACTTACTGGAATAGAACATCCCAAAGCATTTCTTCTTTCTCTTCTACTCGTAATAGGAATTCCTTTTTATGCACTTTTACGCTTATTGCTAGGGCGCATGTTCAACTGGACTCCTCAAACCAAAATAACAACAAATGTCATTAGCTTTATTTGGATTATTTCATTCATTGCCCTAGCAATATTCAGTGCTGAAATTATACCATTTTTATTTAAATAATATAGATGTAACTTTCACATGAATCCGGAAACTAATCGCTATGATGATTAATTTCCGAATTTGTGTTTCATTTACGCCTATCTGCACCCCACATCAATTTATTACGCAAAGTATCGATAAAAAAATGATTATATCGTTTTATAACTCGAATAGCATATGCAGCCTTTCTTATAGTCAAATGTTGGGAAATATTCATCATCACCGAACGACCGTCGAGACTAAGCAAGAAATTATGGCTTCTACTATCTACCTTTAATTGAACAACTGAGCTATCATTCACTACTAAAGGACGTACATTCAGGCTATGAGGTGCAACGGGCACTATTACAATATTAGATGCCTGTGGAACCAACACCGGACCTCCCACACTCAATGCATACGCTGTAGAACCTGTAGGCGTAGCCACAACTAATCCGTCAGCTTGATATGTATTCAAAAAGGCACCATCCATATCAGTATGTATAGATATCATCGAAGATGTATCTCTTTTGAGAACCGCGACTTCATTCAATGCATAAGGCCAAAATCCAGAAGGCAAAGAGTCCGCCTCAACTTGCAATAAAGTTCTTTCTTCTATTCTATAATGTCCTTCAAATATCTCAGTAACAACTTCATCTATTTCATTTTCAGAGATATCAGCCAAAAAACCTAATCGTCCAGTATTTATACCAATTATGGGTATATTTTTATCACCTACACGCTCTGCCGTTTTCAAAAATGTCCCATCTCCCCCAATACTCAGAGCCATATCCGCCTCAAAGCGTCTATCTGATATCAGACCTATATGACGAGGATGTATATTCATTACAGTATTAAGAAAGCGATAAAAATCTTCACACACCAATATCTCAGCATCGTATCGATCTAATGCATCAAATAATCTCCTTGCTTGGGCACTCTTTTCCGCCTGATATAAATTTCCAAAAACAGCTATTCTCATCATCTTTACATTTCAAGATAGTACATCAACTCATCTAATCTTTGACGCAATGTCTCGTCTATAAATCCTTGTTGTTGAAAACAACATACTACTTTATAATTAAATCGTTCAAGTGAACGCAACAATGGTGTTGCATCTTCCCTATCTATTTTCAAATTTACTCGTAACATGCCGGTATTTTCATAGGGATAGGTAAGAAGATTTACAACTTTAAAATTATTATCTTCAACCAACCGAGACAGTTCAGAAAGAGAATAATCTTCTGGATACATTTCCAACAATATAACAGCTCCTTGCTGATTCGTATTGCACACAACAGACAGCTGTTTAAGCAAAGATTCTCTCCCTATAGCACCCAAATAACGATTATCAAATGAAATAACAGGTAACATATCTATAGACAATTGGGTTATCTGGCTTAAAGCATCAAAAATATGGCTTTCGTCCCTAACAAAAGGAAACGAAAGGTAATCTGTGCCTATTGGCTGCTGCACATCAACAAAATCATGTAAACTTTTTTCACAAATCGTTCCCAGGTAAATATCTCCATCTGTAACAGGCAAAAAACTTAACTTTGCTTCTTCCATGCGCAACAGTGCGTCCGACACATACATAGCAGGATTTAACACAGGAATACTATTTAAAATTAAATCTTTTGCTGTCATAACTCTCCAATTTTGGGTAAATCCTATTAATTTTGCAACAAAATCAATATACAAACGTACATAAAAAAATTTGTTTATCTATTTATTTTATGTTTTGAGACAAAAAATAGTATTAATATTCGGATAAACAAATATTTTTTTAGTAACATTGCATACCTTTTTAAGAGATAGTTTTAATTACGGAAAAATGACCAAATTAAGTGTAAATATTAATAAAATAGCTACTCTTCGAAATGCACGAGGTGGAAATGTGCCAAATGTAACAAAAGTAGCTATGGACTGTGAGATATTCGGTGCCGACGGTATTACTGTACATCCTCGTCCTGATGAAAGACACATTCGTTATGATGACGTCTTTGCTCTACGCTCCGTCATAAAAACAGAATTTAATATAGAGGGCTATCCCTCAAAGAAATTTATTGATTTGGTCCTCAAAGTAAAACCAGAACAAGTTACTCTCGTTCCAGATGCACCTGATGCAATTACTTCTAATTCAGGATGGGATACAAATAAACATTTCGACTTTTTAAGTGAAATCGTAGATGTCTTTAATCAAGCAGGTATTAGAACATCTTTATTTGTAGGGACAGACACAGAATTGATTGAAAAAGCAGCAAAAACTGGGACAGACAGGATAGAACTATACACCGAACCTTACGCATCTATATATGAAACCAATCCTAAAACAGCGATAGAAGCATTTATAGAAGCTGCAAAAACTGCTCATAAGTTGGGATTAGGTATCAACGCAGGCCATGATCTCAGCCTTAAAAACCTACACTTTTTCCATGCTAACATTCCATATTTAGACGAAGTGTCAATCGGGCATGCACTTGTCTCAGACGCCCTCTATCTCGGATTGCAAGAAACAATCAGACAATATAAAGAATGTCTTAAATAAAAATATTTTGAAGTAATAAAATACTACCATTATGAACATATTATCAATTTTAGGTGATGCCAATATGGTTGCCCCTGTTTCTACAGTAGCAGAGAACATTACTCCTACCACCGCCGACTTAAATATGTGGGAACTTTCTCTCAAAGGAGGGATTATAATGATTCCTCTACTTATTCTTTCAATACTAGCTATTTACATCTTCATAGAGCGTACTATTGTAATACGTAAAGCCGCTAAAGAAGACCATACTTTTATGGACAGAATAAAAGATTATATTCATGATGGAGAAATTGATTCTGCATTAGGTTTATGCCGAAAAACAAATACTCCTTATGCACGACTGATTGAAAAGGGCATTTCTCGGCTTGGACGCCCAATGAACGACGTGCTTGTCGCTATAGAAAATGTAGGGAATTTAGAAGTTGCAAAACTTGAAAAAGGTTTTCCTTGGTTGGCAACAGCCGCAGCAGGAGCTCCAATGCTGGGATTTTTAGGTACAGTTACCGGAATGGTAAGGGCTTTTTATAATATGGCTGCAGCTGGGTCAAGTGCTGATATTACGACCTTATCTGGAGGTATCTATGAAGCTTTGGTGACCACAGTCGCAGGTTTAGTTGTAGGAATTATTGCACTTTTTGCATATAATTATTTAGTAGCACGCGTCGATGGTGTTGTAAACCAGCTTGAGGCTAAAACCATGGAATTTATGGACTTGTTAAATGAACCAGCCAATTAAAACTGTGAATTATGGCTTTAAAACGAAGAAACAAAATTGAAGCTTCATTCAGCATGGCGTCGATGACCGATGTAATCTTCTTGTTACTCATCTTCTTTATGGTAACTTCTACCATTGTATTTCCAAACTCAATAAAAGTATTACTACCCCAAAGTAAGCAACAATCAGCAGCAAAACCCCTCTCCCGAGTCACTATAGATAAAGAGCTCAACTATTATGTTTCTTTCGGAAATGATGGTGCTCACCAATTATCAAGTATAGAAGAGTTGACAACATTCATGGCAAACACCCGACAAAAAGATCCGGACACTTTTGTCGCACTTTATGCTGACGAATCAGTTCCATATCGTGAAATCGTTAGAATACTAAACATCGCTAACGAAAATAAACTAAAGATGGTATTGGCCACCCGTCCTATAAAAGAAGGTAATTAACCACTAAATAGTCAAGAGTGAAAGAGTCTTCAAAAAATAGATTATTCGGTATTTGTGGTACGGTAATATTCCATGTCACACTTATCTTAATTCTCTTTTTGGTCACCTTTTCTCAACCGTCAATACCAGATGATGGGGAAGGAATATTGGTACAAGTCGGATTGGTAAGTGAATCTCAAGGTACCCTTGACTCTTCTTCTGATATCCAATCACAAGAAAAAAATTCTCCTGAAGAAACTATAGATGATAATGAAATCATTTCCCAAGAAACAGAAGAAACTATACAAATAACACCTCCTGAAGAAAAGAAAAAAGATTCAGAAAAAAAAGAGATAAAAAAAGAAGAACAAAAGCCTGTTCAACCTAAAGAAGATAATCGCATCAAGAATCAAGTGGCAAACGCTTTTAGTAAAGGTAAAGGAAGCAGTAACAACAATCATGGGAGCTCTTCCTCTGGCTCTGGAATACAAGGAAGTGTAAATGGGAACTCTTCTTCCGGTGCTACATCTGGTTCTCCTGGATATGGTAATTATGACTTAGGTGGGCGGGGTATTCTCGGTTCTCTTCCCCGCCCCGGATACGATAACAGTAATGACGAGGGAACTATTGTTGTTTCCATAACAGTAAATGCTGCGGGTAAAGTGATTGCTGCAAGTATTACCAAAGGTTCAATAGGCTCAGCAGCATCAAACTCAACCTTACGACAACAAGCTATAAATGCTGCTAAAAAGGCCGTTTTTACAAAATCTAATAATACCGGGAATCAAAGTGGAACCATCACATACTACTTCAAACAACGATAATATTCTCCGTACAATAAATATACAGAAGATTCTTTTTGATAAAGAACAATTTATTCCTCTTCTCTCTATCGCTGACCCATCAGTCAATATGATACAGAGTTATCTATTTAAAGGAGAGCTTTATGTTCTTTCCTCTAACGGGCAAGCAATATCTGCTGCAGTAATAATATCTGTCGGAGACAAAGAATTTGAACTGAAAAACTTATCTACCTTATATAACCAACAAAAAAAAGGATATGGCTCAATCTTATTGACCAAAATTCTTGAACTATATAGCAACGCTGACAAAATTTGGGTAGGTACAGGAAGCCCAGGTATAAATAAAGAAGAATTCTACCAAATTTCCTTCTACAAAAGGTTTGGTTTTGAATATGTTTATACTATTAAAGACTTTTTCAAAAATAACTATGTCGAGCCTATCTATGAATATAACGGATTACAATGTATCGATATGGTATATCTATCTTACACTCCACCTCATCATAACAAAAAAGAGTGATAAGCCCTAAATTTTTCCATTAGACTTATCACTCTTTTTATTCAAATATTATTTTTCAGAATTCAGCATTTTTGGGGGTTCTGGGGAAAGGTATTACATCGCGTATATTCGTCATACCTGTAACAAAAAGCAACAATCGTTCGAATCCGAGACCAAATCCAGAATGAGGGGCTGTCCCGAAACGACGGGTATCAAGATACCACCAAATATCTTTATCTGGAACTCCCATTTCCTTTGCTCGAGTTACTAATTTGTCATAATTCTCTTCACGCTGAGATCCACCGATTATTTCTCCAATCTTTGGAAAAAGTACATCCATAGCACGTACCGTTTTTCCATCATCATTTTGCTTCATATAAAATGATTTTATCTCCTTCGGATAATCAGTAAGAATTACCGGCCGTTTAAAATACTCCTCAACAAGATATCGCTCATGCTCAGCTGCAAGATCTGCTCCCCAATAAACTGGAAATTCAAAATTATGTCCCGAAGAAATAGCGTCTTCAAGGATTTTAATTCCTTCCGTATATGTCAATCTTTTAAATTCCGTTGCAACAACAGACTGAAGTCGCTCAATAAGACCTTTATCAAACATATCATTCAAGAACTGCAAATCATCTTTACAATTATCCAACGCCCATTGAACACAATATTTAATAAACTCTTCTGCCAACTGCATATTTTCTCCGATTTCGTTGAACGCAACTTCCGGTTCAATCATCCAAAACTCAGCCAAATGTCGAGGTGTGTTTGAATTTTCTGCACGAAAAGTCGGACCAAAAGTATATACTGCACCTAATGCCATTGCTGCTAACTCTGCTTCCAGTTGTCCCGATACAGTCAGACTTGCTTGTTTACCAAAAAAGTCATTATCATAATTAATAGAGCCTTTATCATCTTTCTTCAAATCATAAAGATTCATCGTCGTCACCTGAAACATTTGTCCAGCTCCCTCACAATCTGATGCGGTAATAATCGGTGTATGGAAATAAAAGAAACCTCTATCATGGAAAAATTTATGTATAGCAATTGCCATATTATGACGCATGCGGAAGACGGCTCCAAAAGTATTAGTCCGAGGACGTAAATGAGCTATCTCTCGTAAAAATTCCATGGAATGACCTTTTTTCTGCAATGGATATGTCTGTGGGTCGGCACTTCCATATATTTCTATTTCCTTAGCCAGAATTTCAACAGACTGCCCCTTTCCCTGAGATTCAGTAAGAACACCATTCACGCTAATACATGCACCTGTAGTAATTGACTTCAACGTATCCTCTTCAAACTGCACCAAGTCTACGACAATCTGCATATTATTTATCGTTGATCCATCGTTTAATGCAATAAAATTTACCTGTTTATTACCACGTCGAGTACGTACCCATCCTTTTACATTCACGATTGTGCCAAACTCCTTACTTCTGCACAAATCAACGATTTTAGTTCTACTTATTGTTTCCATCCATACTTGTTTTTTCTACTACAAATCTTATATCCGGACTTTTAGTTGCCTATTATAATAAATGCAGCAATATGATATATTAATTATTCAAAAGAGCCCATATGCAGGATATCCACTTCCTGCTGAGTCAGATAACGCCAACGCCCACGCTGCAGATTCTTTTTGGTCAAGCCAGCAAAATAAACCCTGTCAAGTTTAGTTACTCGATAGCCTAATGCTTCAAAAATACGACGGACAATACGATTACGCCCTGAATGAATCTCAATACCTACTTGGTTCTTATCCGTATCAGTAGCATAACTGACTGCATCGGCATGAATAGGTCCATCCTCAAGTTCAATTCCATCTGCAATCTTCTGCATGTCTTCTTCACTGACATCCTTATCGGTCCATACATGGTATATCTTTTTCTTTATAAATTTAGGATGCGTCAGTTTAGAAGCTAAATCCCCATCATTTGTCAATAAAAGTACACCTGTTGTATTTCTATCTAAACGTCCTACAGGATAAATACGTTCTGTACAAGCATTTCTCACAATATCCATGACTGTAAGACGACCTTGCGGATCATCAGAGGTAGTCACACAATCTTTTGGCTTATTCAACAAGACATATATTTTATGCTCAAGAGTAACAACTTTATCTTGAAAAGTAACTACATCACTTCGCGTAATCTTAGTGCCTAATTCACTCACAACTTCCCCATTAACTTTTACTTGTCCAGCTTGGATATATTCATCAGCTTCTCGGCGTGAACAAACTCCGGCATTTGCCATATACTTATTTAAACGAATCGGCTCATTAGGATCTACATTTACCTCTTCATAAATAATACGTTTCCGAGGGTTACTATATGCATTATCATTCCGGTGTTGTGGTCGATTATTTCCATATGGTCGATTATTTCCTGAACCATACCCATTATTCCGATTATAATTATTTCTATTATTATAAGGACGATTTCCACTATTGGAATTTCCGTATGACGGACGATTTCCTGTCGGCCGATATGGTCTCTCAATATTGCCATATCCACCTCCCTCATTATTATAATTTCTAGGACGATTAAACGGGCGATCAGTATTATAATTCCGTTCTCCGGTCATTTCATTTCGATTATAATTTCCGGAAGAAGGCCGATTATTATACGAACGACGGTTATAATCATTGCTGTACGAAGTTCGATTATAATTCCGGTCATTATTAAAATTTATACGTGGCTTACGTTGTTCCGAATTATACGAATTTTCGTCTCTTCGCGAGTAATCTACTTTTTCGTATCTTGTTGTGTTACCATCACGGCCGGCTAACCCCTTATTTTCACCAATACGTGGGCGCCTTACTTTGTTTTCTCTTTCCATAGGAGACATTATAAATTTTAAATAGTTACAGAGTTGAGCCTCTCGGCCTTTTCCCTTCAATTAATTAAATCTAAATTGAAAGGTAGAATATCTTTTGCAAAGATGCAAATGTTTTTTGAATTATCAGCTATCTTCAATGATTTTCTTTATTTTTTAAATAAAAAATAATAAATCATCTATTACAACAAAATAAATTCACTTTTGTTTTTAAAAAGGTATTATAATAAATTTCCTATTTAATGTTTCTTTAGTATAAGTCTCTTTCGAGTCGGCCATTAATAATATCAAAAAGTAAAGTAAAAAACCTTCATATTAAAAGATAACTAAAAAGTTTTCGTAGCTTTGTAAAATATTAATATATAGAAAATAAATATCGAATATGGAAATTATCAAACCCGGACAATATGTAGAGGCAACTTATGATCTTTATGTTGGAGAAAATAATGAACAGGAATTGATGGAAAAAGCCACCAAAGAAAACCCTTTAAAATTTGTTTTTGGCACAGACCAAATGCTTCCTGCTTTTGAAGAAAAATTAAAAGGCCTTAAAGCCGGAGACAAATTTGATTTCATTATTCCTTGTAATGATGCATACGGTGAATATGATAAAGACCACGTATTAGAACTTGGAAAAGAAATTTTCGAAGTAAACGGAGTCTTCGATAAAGATATGATTTACGAAGGGAATACTGTACCTATGATGGACTCAAATGGAAATAGATTAAATGGTTCAGTTCTTGAAGTAAAGGAGGATATTGTAGTTATGGATTTTAATCATCCATTAGCCGGAGAAGATCTCCATTTTATCGGAAGCATTGAATTGGTACGGGAAGCCACTCCCGAAGAACTTCATCCAACCTGTGGTGGCTGCGAGGGTTGCAACTGCAACCATTCTGATTGTGGTAGTAGTAATTGCCATTAAAAATAAAGAAGAAGCCTTCTCTAAATGGAAATCAAAAGTTGAAAATTTCATAGATTGAAACTTCAATACAAAGTCCTCTCCTATTTCTTGCCTTGTATTGTAATGAATTAAGGTTAAAATAGGAGAGGATTTTATATTATAAAAAACTCCTTTTACAAAAACATTACTCTCACTATCTGATTAATATCCTCTTTGAATTTCCCGACAAAAGAGCTCTTCTGTTTTGTTGTATATTTTATCGTCATACACCCTCGGCCTTCTCAAAGATAAGGAGACTCGGGAACTGTAGTTTTTGAGAGAATATTAGCCTTGGAAGATTTGAGGTGCTATCTTAAAAAAGGGAAAATGCCGATTTCTTTCGGATGAATTTGGCCATTGTCTTTTGGAAGTGATTCAAATCTTTAAAACCTATTTAGCAAAAATAAGAGAGGAGTATCAAAACAATTAAAGATAGCTCCTCTCTTATGGTTATTAGTTTAGAATATACTAGAAAACTTTAAACAAATCAATTGAAATCTAAACATCTAAATTTCTGCCAGTTCTATTATTTTATCAATAGCAGCAACAATTCCATCCGCATTTTTCCCTCCTGCCTGAGCAAAATGAGGTTGTCCTCCTCCTCCTCCTTGAATTTGTTTAGCAGCTTCCCGAACAATTTTTGAAGCATTCAACCCTGCCGTAACCATATCATCACTTAACATAACTGTAAGAAGTGGCTTTCCACTAGATGGCTCAGTTGTACCAGCAACAAATAACAAATGGTCAGTTACTTGTGCTCTTATTCTGAATGCAACATCTTTAACGATCTCAGGCATTATAATAGCATTGAATCGAATTAATTTCACACCAGAACGATCGACCATATTTTTAATCAACTGGTCTTTAACAATCTCGACTTTCTCTCTCAGATAGTCTTCTGCCTGCTTTCTTAATTCATCATTTTCTTCTATTGCTTTGCGTATAGCTACCATAATATCAGGAGCATTATTAAATACATTTCGTATTTCTTTCAATACATCCTGTTGAAAATTTACCAATTCTTCTGCTTTAGCTGCTGTCACGGCCTCTATTCGTCGTATTCCTGCGGCAATAGAGCTTTCTGATATAATACGTATCATTCCGATATTTCCCGTATTTTTAACATGTGTTCCTCCACACAATTCAACAGAAGACCCATACTTAATTACCCGTACTTCTTCTCCATATTTTTCACCAAACAAAGCCATCGCACCCATTGCTCTAGCTTCAGCAATCGGCATATTACGATGTTCTTCTAATGGAATACTTTGTCGAACTTTTATATTCGCCAGTTTCTCTACTCGACGGAGCTCTTCATCGGTGACTTTCTGAAAATGAGAAAAATCGAATCTTAATGAATCCGGAGTAACCAACGATCCTTTTTGTTCTACATGAGTACCTAAGACCTCTCTCAAAGCTTCATGCAACAAATGGGTTGCCGAGTGATTGCACGCGGTAGCAATACGAGCATCTTTATTTATCGCAGCTCTAAATGTTGCCGTGACATCTTTTGGAAGACAATTGGCAATATGTACACTTAAATTGTTTTCTTTTTTTGTATTTACAATTTCAATAATCTCATTTTCACTAATTAATGTCCCCTTATCACCTATCTGACCACCACTTTCTGCATAAAAAGGAGTTTTATCAAGAACAATCTGATACAATTCCTGATTTTTTTGTTTTATTTTACGATAACGTAAAATTTCTGTATCGCATTCTGTAAAGTCATATCCAACAAAATGGGGTTCTCCTTCTCTGACGACTATCCAATCTCCTGTCTCAACAGCTGCAGCATTACGAGCCCTTTCCTTTTGTTGCTGCATCTGGATATTAAATTCCTCAATGTCTACCGTCAGCCCCTTTTCTTTTAAAATAAGTTCTGTTAAATCAAGGGGGAAGCCGTAAGTATCATATAATGTAAACGCATCTTTACCACTGATACATTTGCTCCCTGAAACAGTCGTATCTTCCATGACTTTATCCAACAATTTAATACCTGTCTCAAGTGTTCGTAAGAAAGACTCCTCTTCTTCTTTTATCACTTTCTCAATCAACGTTTGTTGAGATACCAACTCAGGATAGGCATCACCCATCGTATCAATGAGCGTAGGTATCAACGTATAAATAAACGCCTGATGTTGTCCTAAAAAAGTATATCCATACCGAACAGCACGACGTAATATACGACGTATTACATATCCAGCCTTTGCATTTGACGGTAACTGTCCATCTGTAATAGAAAATGCAATAGTTCGAACATGGTCAGCAATAACACGCATTGCAATATCAGCCTGTCCGTTTTCTCCATATTTCTTTCCGCATAACTTTCCAATTGCACCAATTATAGGCTGAAATACATCGGTGTCATAATTTGATCTTTTCCCTTGTAAAGCCATACATAAACGTTCAAATCCCATACCTGTATCTATCACTTTAGCGGGTAGTGGCTCTAACGTTCCGTCTGCTTTACGGTTATACTGCATAAACACAAGATTCCAAATTTCAATTACCTGAGGATGCCCTGCATTCACTAATTTCAGTCCATCAATTTCTGCTCTTTCTTCTTCACTTCTCAAATCAATATGGACTTCCGAACAAGGACCACAAGGACCAGTATCTCCCATCTCCCAGAAATTATCATGCCGATTTCCATTTATAATATGTTCTTTCGGTAAATGCTTTTCCCAAAATGCTGCAGCATCATTATCTCGTTCAAGACCTTCAGGTACATATCCTTCAAAAACAGTCGCATACAACCGTTCTGGATTCAACTTCAATACATCTACCAGATATTCCCAAGCCCAATCGATAGCCTCTTGTTTAAAATAGTCACCAAAAGACCAGTTACCTAGCATCTCAAACATCGTATGATGGTATGTATCTAAACCTACTTCTTCCAAATCATTGTGTTTTCCACTTACTCGTAAACATTTTTGAGAATCTGCTACCCGTTTATAACGCGCTGGCACATTTCCCAGTATAATGTCTTTAAACTGATTCATCCCAGCATTAGTAAACATTAATGTAGGATCATCTTTAATAACCATAGGTGCAGAAGGAACAATTTGATGTCCTTTCGATCTGAAAAAGTCTTTGAACGATTCTCGGATTTCTTTAGCTGTAAGCATATCTGTTCGTTTAATAATTACAATTGAAAAATTTTTCTAATACTAATATTTAGTCATTCCTGTATATTAATATTCTGAAAAACAGTTTGCAAAAATAGTCTAAAATATTATTTTTGTGGCTATCGTTGCATAAAAATTTTCTAATCGGTATACGATATTTGTCATTTATTCCAAGTTAAAGTCCCCAATTTAGGAACATACTGAAAATGAAACGAAAAATTTTTTACATATATAATCCGAATACACTTTCCTATGAAAGAGTTTACCCTTCTTTTCGAAAAAAAATATTCACCGTATTACGACATTTAATAATAGGAATTATTATTGGATTTTTGATTTTTACTATATTCAACTATTTTATAGATTCTCCACAAGAACGGTTACTAAAACAAGAAAATCAAACAATAAAAGCTCAATATAAATTACTTTCTCGTCGATTGGATGAAGCCCTAAAGGTAATGTCCGATATACAACAACGCGATGACAATTTATATCGTGTCATATTACAAGCCGAACCTATAAATGCCGCCGTTCGAAATGCCGGATTAAATAATGAAGCTCAGTACAAGGAATTAATGAAACTAAGTGACGCAGAACTAATTGTATCTACTACTCGCAAAGTCGACCTATTAACTCGCCAACTATATGTTCAAAGTAATTCTATCGATGAATTAGTAAAACTAGGGCAGCAACAAGAAGATCGTCTAAAAAGTATACCTGCAATACAACCTATCTCAAACAAAGACTTAAAAAAAACTGCATCTGGATACGGGCTACGCATCGACCCTATTTATAATACACGTAAATTTCATGCAGGAATGGATTTTGCTTCAGATATAGGGACTCCTGTATATGCTACTGGGAATGGAACAATCATAGAAACCGGATGGAAACAAGGTTACGGAAACACGATACTCATTGACCACGGATACGATTACAAAACTCGATATGCCCATCTAAGTGCAATCAAAGTAAAAAATGGTCAAAAAGTCTCACGAGGAGAAGAAATCGGACTGGTTGGCAATACAGGGAAATCGACTGGTCCACATCTTCATTACGAAGTCCTTTATAAAGGAAAGCATGATAATCCAATCAATTATTATTTCTTTGATTTAAGTCCTCAAGATTATGATAAGATGATTCAAATCGCAAGTAATCAAGGACGTGTAATGGACTAAATTATAAACAATGAAAAATAACGAAACCAATCAACATCGTCTATATTATACTATCGGTGAAGTTGCTGATTATTTTAATGTTAACGAGTCATTACTTCGATTTTGGGAAAAAGAATTCGATATTATCAATCCTCGGAAATCAAGCAAAGGTACTCGGTATTATTCTCCTGTTGATATAGAAAATATTAGACTTATTTATTATCTTACCAAAGAAAAAGGCTTGACATTAAGCGGAGCCAAAAAAAAACTAAAAGAAAATAAAGATGGTGTCATACGAAATCACGAGATTATTCACCATCTGAAAAACATAAAATCAGAATTAATTGCTATACGGGATGAATTTTCTGTTATAGAAGAAATTTCTGAATCCGACGATACTCATAATATATAAAAAATAACCATGAAAACACTACTTTATTTAACTGTATTATTCTTATTTCCTTTAATAGTCATAGGATGTTGTAACAAAAAACAAATAAATAATACCTCTGTTGATAAAACTCCTTTATCCATTATTTTCGATACAGATATGGGTAACGATATAGATGATGCTCTCGCTCTAGATATGTTATACAAATATATTGAAAACGGACAGATAAATTTATTAGCCATTCCCACAAGCAAGAAAGGAAAATATTGCGCAGAATATCTAGATATAATGAATACATGGTATGGTCATAATATTCCAATAGGAGTTGTCGAAAATGGGACCAGCAAAGATAACAATGCCCCCTTCACTCGACATGCATGTGAACTAAAGCAAAATGGGAGTTTAGCTTTTAATCGCACAATCAATAACTATGATGATTTTTATAAATCAGTCTCTCTTTATAGAAAAATTTTATCCGAGCAACCAGATAGTTCTGTTATAATCATCTCTGTCGGATTTTCTACTAATTTAGCACAATTACTCAATTCTCCAGCAGACAAATATTCTACGCTCTCCGGAACAGAACTAGTAAGAAAAAAAGTAAAATATGTATCTGCTATGATGGGTAATATTAAAGATCAAAACCACAAAGAATTCAACGTCTTTTGCGACATTCCATCTGCACAAAAATTTATTAATGAATGGCCTACCCCTATTATGATTTCGCCCTACGAAGTCGGTGATGCTATCTTATTTCCAGCTCAGTCTATTGAGAATGACTTCAAATGGAAATCTCCTAACCCATTAGTCATTGGATATATAAATTATATGCAAATGCCATATGATCGTCAAACATGGGATTTAACAGCAGTACTCTATGCTGTTGAAAGAGAAAAAAAATTTTTTGGAAATTCTGAATGGGGAACTTTGAATATTGACAATACCGGAGCAACAACTTTTATCGTCAATCCTAAAGGGAAACATCGTTATTTAACAGTAAATAAAGAACAGGCATTAAAAATAAAAAATATTTTATCCAGCTTATAACGCAAATACCAGCTAAATATAAAAAAACACAACCTTAAACTAAATTCTTAAAATAAAATTGACTGAATCGCAATAATTCAGTCAATTTTATTTATACTTTTTAATTAATATCACTGAATAATCAAATTATACTCCCTTTCATTCCAAAGAACTCTTTTATTCTCTATAATAAACTCGTTTTACACGAGATGAAACTGATGTCAAAATCTCATACGGAATTGTATCTAACCATTTTGCTAACACACAAACGGACAGCTGATCACCAAATATCTCAACTTTATCTCCTTCTTGACAATCTATGTCTGTCACATCGACCATACACACATCCATACATATATTGCCAACGTAAGGTGCCTGCCTACCATTAATAATCACATATCCCTTACCATTCCCCAGATGACGGTCAACTCCATCAGCATAACCGATGGGTAAAGCAGCAATTCGAGATTTTCTTGATAATACACCTCTACGACTATAACCAACAGTCTGGTCTGCATTCAATTCCTTAATTTGCAAAATTGTAGTCTTCAAAGTACTCACATTACGTAAACCCGGTTCATTCCCAATAGGCGAAATTCCATATAACCCCAATCCCAAACGTACACCTTCCATCTGCTCATCTGTAAATCTTGAAATTCCTGCAGTATTCAATATATGTCTCATAATAGGAAATGGTGTAACATTTTGTATTATACGAGCACAATCTTTAAATATTGCTATCTGACGCAATGAGAAATCATCAAAACGAGCCTCATCACTACCTGCAAAATGAGAAAATACAGAGCGTGCCCTTATTGACGGCATAGCACTTAATTCATTAACCAAAAGAGGCATATCTTCAAACGTAAATCCAAGACGGTGCATCCCAGAATCAATTTTTATATGTACAGGATAATGCATTATTCCCAACTGCTCTGCCTCTTTTGAAAATGCTTTCAATAGCTTAAAACTATATATTTCCGGCTCAAGAGAATAACTAAATAAAGTACGGAAACTATTCATTTCCGGATTCATCACCATTATAGGCATAGTTATTCCGGCCTTTCTTAATTCTGCACCTTCATCCGCAACTGCAACTGCCAAATAATCGCATCCCCTATCCTGCAATGATTTCGCCAGTTCATAAGAACCAGCTCCATACCCAAAAGCCTTCACCATACAGATAATTTTCGTCTCAGGCTTAAGCTTTTGACGATAAAAATTAAAATTATCAATTAAAGCATCTAAGTTAACCTCTAAAATTGTTTCATGTTGTTTCAACTCCAAAGCTTCTGATATTTGTTCAAAATGAAAATCTCTAGAACCTTTAATCAATATCAATTCATTATTGAAACGTTCTGTCGCTCCTGAATTTAAGAAAGAATCAGTTGTCAAATAAAATTCGGCATCCATTCCAAAAGATTTCTCACAAGCAGAAATCTCTGGGCCAATGCCAATTAAACGATCTACTCCTTTATGCATCAATATTTGTGAAACTTTTCGATACAAAGTTGCAGGCAACATTCCCGATTGTAATATATCTGACAAAATAAGAGTTCTACGCATACCCGCAGTTGCTCTTCTTACCTGGAAATCAAGAGCTATTTCTAAAGAATTTATATCTGAATTATATGTATCATTTATAACTAAACAATTATTTCGGCCCTCTTTCACTTCAAGACGCATAGCAACAGGTTCTAACTTTGCCATTTTTTCTGTTATCTCATTCGGTCCCTTTCCAAGGTATAACATAACAGCCAAACAGTGTATTGCATTTTCAACAGCAGCATCCCCAACAAAAGGAATCACAAATTCACCCTCGTACTGCAAATAAGAATAACGGATACGAGTATTTTCCTCCTCTTTAGAGACTTTTATGATATACAGAGGCCCATTTTTATCTTTATAAGACCAAGCTATTTCCCGTGTGCCAAGGCACATTTTTTCAACAGTATCAGATATCAATGCAGAATCTCCATTATAAATTATACAATCAGAATCCTTAAACAAGGCCAACTTTTCCAAGCTTTTCTCTTGCATTGAAGCAAAACCCTCTTGATGAGCACCTCCTATATTGGTAATGATGCCTACTGTCGGTTTTATAATAGCTTCTAACTTATCCATTTCTCCTGGGCGAGATATACCAGCTTCAATAACCGCTAATTCGGTACTTTCATTCATCTGCCATATAGACAACGGTACTCCTATCTGGGAATTATAGCTCCGTGGAGAACGAACCATATTATAATCTTCATGAAGTAACTGATATAACCATTCTTTAACAATCGTCTTTCCATTACTACCAGTTACACCAATTACTGGAATATCAAAACGTTTACGATGCACTGCTGCTAACTGTTGCAAAGCTACTAATGTATCAGAAACTTTCAAAAAGTTAGCATCCGGCATCTCATCTTTATTAGCAATATCATCACTAATAACAAAATGCCTCACACCTTTACGATACAAATCATAAATATACCGGTGTGCATTGTTACGCTCTGTTACCAATGCAAAAAAAAGAGTCTCTTCCGGAAATGTAAGAGAACGGCTGTCTGTCAATATCACAGAAACCTCCTTTTCAGGAAACTTATAATCTTCAGCCTTAATAATAAGTGCTATTTCAGAAATAGTATAATTCATTATATCATAATGTTTTCAAGAGACATTCTAATGATTTTAGCTCATTTGAAAGGTCAAAGTAAGGGTATTTTTGGTGAAATTTTTTCAGTTTAAACAAGTTTTGCATTACGAAATCTTTATATGCATTTAAATCTGAAGTCAATGGACTATGATTCAAAGATTTAAATATCTTACCCCATTCTGCATTCTCTTGTCTCGTTTTTTCACTAAAATAATTTAAACTAAACTGTTCCCAGATATATTCAACCGCTTGTTCTGACGGATGAACCATATCACTATCATAAAACCGATAATCCCTTAATTCGTCCATCACAATCTCATATGAAGGAAAATAAAAACAATTATCCGGGAAAGTACAACATAATAACTCTGTAGCCAGCAAAAGAGTAGATTTACTCAGCTGATTGGCATGAGCCCCATCTCTAAAATGACGTACAGGGCTTACTGTCATCAATATTTTTAATCGTGGATTTTCTTGTAATAGTTCAGATATCAAAGGAATCCACACATCAGTTATCTCATTTGGACACAATCTCTGACGAACAAAATATTTTTCTGGCAATTTATGACAATTTGAGACAATTTCTCCCGTTTCTTTTAAGCGATATACCCAAGCTGTACCCCATGTTATTATAAGCCAATCTGCATTTTTTAAAATCATAGCCCCTTGTTCCAATCGAGTGTTTATCTCATTTAAACAAGTATACAAATCAGTATGGGAAAACCGAGAATGATGTGAAAAGCTATGCCATAACTGCCCTTCCCGGAACAAATCAAACTCCGCAAATGTTTTATTCTGTAATAACATATATAACGAATGGGCTATCGAAGCAGGATTATATAAAATTCCAAAAGGGTTCAGATCAATATTAAATTTATACTGTACCATATACTTGCCTATATTCTCAGCAAAGCATGACCCAAGCACCATAATCTTTTGTTCATGAGTTATTGAGTATGGTAATTTTTTTATAGATACAATTGTTCTGAATTCCATATTACAAATATAAATAAAAGAGAAAAGAAAAATATCAAAATTATCTGCATAAATTTGAGTAAGGATAGATCTTTATTATTAATTTTACGTCGTTTTCGGAATGAGATTTTTGTACCTTAAAGCTGCTTAAAGCTTTTAATAATATAAACTTAGTATGGAAAAATTAATTTTTTCTTGTTTATTGTTTTCTTTTTTGTACGGCTGTTCATCAAAAAATAGGAAAATAAATATTTCCGAAGATACAACCCAAGTTGTTAATATCACAATTGATCCAACATCTGATTTTGCTGAAGCGACAACTACTATTTATGCAAATGCACTCGATTTACCCGAATTCAAGCATTGTATTGACTTAGGTGGTGCTCTAATATCTGATGATTACGGCATACATATTTTACAAAACGATTCCACTCAACAAACATTTTTCCTTTTTGACGAGTTTGCAGGAAGAGATAAAAAAGGGATGCCTTCTTGGCAACTATTAGATACATTAATTATTCCAGGTATAGGTCTAAATATCGGATGGACCGGAAATGTAATGTATGAAGGCGAAATTGACCCAGAAATCATAGTTCTACTCCCCGATAATACGGACTGGATGGATTCAGAAAAATTTACAGACATAAAGAAAGCTTGGAGGTTTGATCGTACACAAAAACGTATAAATGAAATTTCGACTGCCGGGCTTGTATGTCTCAATGACATGTATAGTATAGACTAAATATTAAAAAAAGAGAATAAATACGTAACATACTTTGAAAAAAGTCTATAAAAATTTAGAATCAGTTCTCTCATCAAAAATATTTTTTTCTCTTAAAAAAATAATCAACAACAATATTTCGATGAGCCTCGGGAAATATCTTTAATAAATTTATAGAAGGTTGATTTTTATACTTCTTTTTATCTCTACGATAATCACGATGAGCCATCCAAACAGCATTCACATCTGCCCAATGTCCTCCTAATAAAAATTTTATCATCGCAACGGTATCAAGCAATCTTCTTATAAATAATAAAAAACGCCCATCCCTTAAAGGCAAATTCTTATATAGCATAAGTAGATTATTTCTAAAATTTAAATATGTCTTTTTAGGGTTAGAAACATCCAAGGTTGCTCCTCCCAAATGATACATAATACTTTGAGGGACAACGACAATATTTTTACCTAGTAAATGTATTCTCCAGCACAAATCAATTTCCTCCATATGTGCAAAAAAGTGAGTATCTAACCCTCCTACATCCAAATAATCTTTCCTTTTAATAAATAAGCAAGCACCCGTTGCCCAAAAAATATTAGTTATATTATCATATTGGTGACTATCTTTTTCTACTGTATCAAATATCCGTCCTCGACAAAAAGTATATCCGTATCGATCAATAAAACCTCCAGATGCTCCAGCATATTCAAAATAGTCTTTATTACGATATGACAGTAACTTTGGTTGACATGCCGAAACTTCTGGATGCTCCTCACAATAAGATAAAAGCGGTTCTAACCAATAAGGTGTAGCCTCAACATCAGAATTAAGAAGAACCACATACTCATAATCAAGCTGGGAAATAGCTCTATTATATCCCTCTGCAAAACCATAGTTTTCAGAAAAAAGCAATAATTGTATATTGGGATAATTTTGCGACAAAAAGGACACAGAATCATCTGTTGAGCCATTATCCACAACAATAATATCTGCAATTTCCGATGTCGTAAATTGATATACAGAAGGTAAAAACTCTTCTAACAATTTCCTACCATTCCAATTCAGTATGACAACAGCAACTTTCTTCAATCTCTCCATCATTTTTTCTTTAAACCTTTATGTTTCCATCGATTATGAGTCCATAACCAATACTCTGGAGCACGTCTAATCGTATTTTCCATCAGGTCCATATATTTACGAGTAATATCAAACTCCGGAGCTTCTTTGGGATGGAGTTCTACCTCCCGTATAGTAACGGCATAATATCCCCGTTTGACTTTTTCTACATCAAAATAAAATACTGCAAAATCGACTTTTTTAGCAATTTTTTCCACTCCAGTCAAGACCGGGGTGTCTTGATTCAAAAAAGTCACCCAAAAATGAATATTTGCAGGAGATGGAGTCTGGTCTGCCATAAATCCGGTAATCGATGGTTGACCAGAATTTCGATAACGAATTATTTCGCGCAAAGTATCTTGTTTAGGTATACAATGAGAATTAAATCGAGAACGAAGTTTCAAAAAAAAATGATCGAACCATTTATTTTTCAAAGGACGATATATTTGAGCAAAAATCACCTCTGGATTATGCATCCATAAAGTAACAGATGGAACCCATTCCCAATTACCATAATGACCTAAATACATCAGGCAAGAACGCCCCTCTGCAGTAGCTTTATCTAAAAGTTCTATACCATAAAATTGTGTTCGCTTACGCATTTCCTTATCGGAAATATGCATCAACTTTATTGTTTCAACTATATAATCACAAAAATGGTGATAAAAGGCTCTTTCTATCCTCAATATCTCTTTATCATCTTTTTCGGGAAAAGAATTTCTCATATTTTCAATAACCATTTTTCGTCGATAACGGATGACATAATATAGAGGAAAAAATAAAATATCAGATAAAATATATAATACACGCAACGGCAACATTGCATGTAATTTAAAACACAAATAAAGAGGTGAATATAATATATTTTCAATAGTAACCTTTTTCATAATTTCTTACTCAAGAATTTGTTCTGCCTTTAGCGCGTCTTTTGCATCGTTGAAATCGCCCAATACAACCAAACAACGCTTGTTTACCAGATTTTTATCGTATGGAACTTCTACACGAATATAGTTATCTGTAAATCCATGCATCGGCATCCCTTTTTTGGGATGTTCAAACAAAACTGGACGTAATTTCCCTTGTTGCTTTTCATAAAATTTTTGAAGTTTTTGCTCAGAAATCTCAAGCATCTTACGGCAACGTTCGTGTTTCTCTTGGGACGTGACGATATGAGAAATCTTTAATGCCTGAGTATTGGGACGTTCAGAATATGTAAATACATGTAATTGTGATACATCTAAACTATTAACAAAATGATAAGTCTCTTCAAAAAGTTTTTCTGTCTCACCTCTAACACCAACAATAAGATCTATTCCGATAAAAGCATCTGGTAATACCATTCTCACTCTCTCTATCTTATGAGCAAACAAATGCGTATCATAACGTCGGTGCATTAGCTTCAATACATCATCACTTCCCGACTGCAACGGAATATGAAAATGTGGGGCAAACCTCTTTGAAGTAGCTACATAATCAATCATTTCATCAGTAAGCAAATTAGGCTCTATTGACGAAATACGGAACCTTTCGATACCCTCAACAGAATCGAGGGCTTTTATCAAATCAAAAAAAGTCTCACCTGTAGAATGGCCAAAATCACCAATATTCACTCCCGTCAAAACTATTTCTTTTCCTCCATTACGAACAACTTCTTCCGCCTGCTTTACCATGCTATCTATAGAACCATTACGACTACGTCCCCGAGCAAACGGAATAGTACAATATGTACAGAAATAATTGCATCCATCCTGCACTTTTAAAAAATATCGGGTTCGATCCCCTTTAGAACATGAAGGACTAAAAGTCCTGATATCCTCACTACCCGTTGTCACGATATCACCATGCTGTTTCTTATGCAAATCTCCAAGATAATATAGGATATCTAATTTCTGCTCTGCGCCTAATATAAGGTCAACACCCGGAATATCCGCAACATCTTCAGGTTTTAATTGAGCATAGCATCCAGTGACCACAATAAAGGCTTCTGGATGTTGACGGACAATCCGACGAATAGCCTGCCGGCATTTTTTATCCGCTAACTCTGTTACAGAACACGTATTTATAACACATATATCTGCACTTTCTCCTGCTCGTACACGACGTATACCGCACTCTTCCAAAAGTTTTCCAATTGAAGACGTTTCTGCAAAATTCAACTTACAGCCCAAAGTATAATAGGCTGCTGTTTTATTCTCAAAAGTATTATAATCTATCATTTAAAAAAGATACTTCTCTTACTCTAATATCTGCTACAAAGGTAATGATTTTAGCATAATACTTACTACAAGGTAACATTCCTTTAGCTTTATATAAACCATTATATATTCAAAATGATTATATTTGTACAAATAAGCCAATTAATAAAGATATGGTTACTGAAAACTTTATAAAAATTTACGAAAAAGGATTCAAAGAAAACTGGGAAAGACCGGCTTTGACAGATTATAATACTAAAGAATCATTTACCTATCAACAAATTGCGGAAGAAATCGCTAAACTTCATATACTATACAAACATTGCCAAATTCGGCGTGGAGACAAAATAGCTATTGTCGGAAGAAATACTCCCAGGTGGTGTATTGCTTTCATGTCTGCGATAACGTATGGAGCAATAGTTGTCCCTATCTTGCAAGATTTCAATGCAAATGACATACATCATATCGTCAGTCATTCAGACTCAGTCCTTTTGTTTGTTGGAGATCTGATTTGGGAAAATCTTGAAGTTGATAAATTAAATAATTTAAGAGCAACCATATCTTTACGTGACTACTCCTGCCTAGACCAACGAGATGGGGAATGCATATCGAAATGCTTAAGTGAAATGAACATTAATTTCAAGAACAAGTACCCTAATGGTTTTAGCCGTGAAGATATAAAATATGCAGAACTAAGTAATGATAAAGTAGTACTGATTAACTATACTTCTGGTACTACAGGATTTAGTAAAGGTGTTATGCTCACTGGTAATAATCTAGCAGGAAATACTATGTTCGGTATCCATTCTAAACTCCATTATCCAGGGAGCAAGTGTCTATCCTTTTTGCCCTTGGCCCATGCTTATGGTTGTGCTTTTGATATACTTGTTCCTCTTGCTGTAGGAACTCACATAACAATGTTAGGGAAAATTCCTTCTCCTAAGATTTTATTAAAAGCTCTTGAAGAAGTAAAACCAAATCTCATAATTTGTGTCCCATTGATCTTAGAAAAAATCTATCGGAAACAAATACTACCAATGCTCAATAAACGTGCACTAAAATGGGCAGTTAACATACCACTTCTCGACAGCCAAATCTATGCTCAGATCAGAAAAAAATTAGTGGACGCTTTTGGAGGACGATTTGAACAAGTCATAATAGGAGGAGCACCTTTAAACAAAGAAGTAGAAACATTTTTACACAAAATAAAATTTCCTTTTACAGTCGGATATGGAATGACAGAATGTGGTCCACTAATCAGTTATACTCATTATACTGAATTTATACCTACATCTGCGGGACGCATTCTCGACGGCTATATGCAGGTTCGTATTGATTCTGAAGACCCCTATAATATTCCTGGAGAAATTTGCGTAAAAGGGGAAAATGTAATGAAAGGGTATTATAAAAATCAAGAAGCGACAGATGCTGTTCTTGATAATGACGAATGGCTACATACCGGCGATATGGGTACCATAAATAAAGATAATACAATCTTTATTAAAGGACGTTGTAAAACAATGATATTAGGGCCAAACGGACAAAATATATACCCTGAAGCAATAGAAGCCAAACTAAATAATATGCCCTTTATTCTCGAAAGCCTAGTTATCGAAAAAGATGGAAAACTCATAGCCCTCGTTTACCCAGATTATGAAGCTGTCGATGAAAATGGAATATCAGGCAAAGATATTTTAATTGCGATGGAAGAAATCAGAAAAAACGTAAATAATGAACTGGCCCCTTTCGAAAATATCTCCAAGATCCAACTCTATCCCACTGAATTTGAGAAAACTCCAAAAAAGAGTATAAAAAGGTACCTTTATACCAATTTTTCTCAGATTTAATACTCTTACAAAAAAAAATTGAGTTTTTTTCGAAAAAAAAACTGCTAAAGAGCATAACATTAAAAAATAATATATACCTTTGAACCGTTTTTGAAGCAATAATTTATTGTTTTATATTTAATTTAAAGAAAATGAAAAAGTTAGTCTTGTTCTTCGCTGTTGCATTTGCAATGTCTTTTGCAGCTTGTACATCTAAAACAGCCAGTGATGCTGCTGCCGTTGATTCAACTGCTGTCGATACTACAGTAATTGAAGAAACTGTTGTTACTGATTCTGTAGCTACAGTTGACAGTGTAGCTGTTGATTCTGCTGCTGTTGCTGAATAATAAATTAGCGAAGAGAACAAAAGGATGTTGATAGAGTGGTCCCGGGATGGAGCTGCTCTATCTTTTTTTTAATTAAGAATATTCTTATATAAAAAACGGAACTGTGAAGATTCACAGTTCCGTTTTTTATGCCTTTTTTCATTTTTCCCTCATAAATATATTTATAGGTGTACCTGTAAAATTCCATTTTGAACGAATCTGATTTTCTAAAAATCGCTTATATGGCTCCTTCACCCACTGAGGTAAATTACAAAAGAAAATGAATGTTGGTACAAATGAACCTTTAATTTGTGTCACATATTTAATTTTTACATACTTACCTTTATGTGCTGGTGGTGGATAGTTCTCGATAACAGACAACATCTCTTCGTTCAATTTTGCTGTAGGGACATGATTCTTCCGATTTCTATATACCTCTGAGACAGACTCCAGAACCTTAAATATTCGTTGTTTTGTTAAAGCCGAAGTATAGATAATCGGAAAATCCACAAACGGAGCAAATCGTTCCCGAATAGCCCTTTCAAATTCTTTTATTGCCTTGTTTGACTTATCTTCTACCAAGTCCCATTTATTGACACAAACGACCAGTCCTTTCTTATTTTTTTGAATCAAAGAAAAAATATTCAAGTCTTGGCTCTCAATTCCACGAATAGCATCTATCATCAGAACACACACGTCTGAATTTTCAATAGCACGAATCGAACGGATAACTGAATAATATTCTAAATCCTCAGTAACCTTTCCTTTTTTTCTTATTCCGGCTGTATCTACCAAATAAAAATCAAAACCAAATTTATTATATCGTGTATATATTGAATCTCGAGTAGTTCCAGCAACATCTGTTACAATATTTCTATCTTCGCCAATAAAAGCATTTATAATCGACGATTTTCCTGCATTAGGGCGACCTACAACCGCAACCTTGGGCAATTCTTCTTCGGGCTCTTCATTTCCTATATTCGGAAATTTCGCAACAACTTCATCTAACAAATCTCCAGTTCCTGCACCATTTATAGCCGATATACAATAAGGGTCTCCTAATCCTAAGGAATAAAACTCTGCTGCAGTATATTGCCATTCATTTGAATCACTCTTATTAGCAATCAAGAATACCGGTTTCTTACACTTACGAAGTATATCTGCAACATGATCATCCAGATTGGTAACCCCATTCATAACATCAACAACAAACAAGATAACATCTGCCTCTTCAATAGCCAATGCAACTTGTTTATTTATTTCTTCCTCAAAAATATCTTCAGAATTTACTACCCATCCTCCAGTATCAATTACTGAAAATTCGTGACCACACCATTCAACCTTACCATACTGGCGATCTCGTGTTGTTCCTGCAACTTCATTTACAATAGCCTGACGAGACTTGGTTAATCGATTAAACAACGTTGATTTCCCAACATTAGGTCGACCTACAATCGCAACAATATTTCCCATAATTTTTACTTACATTGTTAATCCCGGCTATCCCAGCCAGATGTTCCGGGCTTCTGTTATTCAACTTCAATTCTATCACTCCGGTTGATAACCGAAACTCTTCAGTTTATTATCTTTATTTCTCCAATCTTTTTCAACCTTCACATATAATTCCAAAAATACTTTTTTCTGGAAAAAAGCCTCTATATCTTTCCGTGCTAACATTCCTACTTTTTTCAGTGCTCGTCCTCCTTTACCAATTACAATTCCTTTCTGAGAATCACGTTCAACATAAACAACAGACATTATATGTATATGCCTTTCATCTTCCTTAAATTGCTCAACTCCAACTTCACACGCATAAGGAATCTCCTTATCATAAATTAGCAAAATTTTCTCCCTAATTATTTCTGTAACAAAAAAGCGAGCAGGCTTGTCGGTCAAAGCATCCTTTTCAAAAAATGGAGGAGAAGGAGGCAATAAAGTCTCTATTCTTTTTAATAAATAATCCAAATTGAACTTATATTGAGCTGATACTGGTATAATTTCAGCATCAGGTAATATAGTATGCCATCCAGAAACCAATTTTTCTAAATCTTGCTGGCTTTTCAATAAATCTATTTTATTAATTATAAGCAATACAGGTATAGTCTGTAACGCAACTTTATCAAGAAAAACCTTATTTTTAGTCGGAGTTTCCACAACATCTGTTACATACAACAATATATCGGCATCCTTAAGAGCTGACTGTGAAAAATTCAGCATCGATTCTTGCAATTTATAGTTAGGGACCAAAACTCCTGGAGTATCCGAATAAACAATCTGCATATCATCTGTATTAACTATTCCCATAATACGATGACGGGTCGTTTGGGCTTTAGAAGTAATTATCGAAATACGTTCCCCAACTAAAGAATTCATTAATGTTGACTTTCCAACATTCGGATTCCCAACTATATTTACAAAACCAGCCTTATGCATATTCATTACCTTTTAAACAACATTGTACTCCTGACCTAAACAAATATACAAAAAAGAAATCTTTTTTGTATTCATCCCATTCCTATTAAAAATAAAATACGCTAAGTGGCGTTAAATTCCCAATTTCAGGTATCGACGTTACTTGGCGTATTCTATAATTCTACTCAAACGAGATATCAACTTATACTTTATTGTAGGCCCATTTCAAATAAAGTGCCCCCCAGGTAAACCCCGCACCAAAGGCTGTAAGAATTATATTATCTCCTTGCTTAAATTTTCCTTCCCATTCTGATAAACATAAAGGAATAGATGCCGCACTAGTATTCCCAAACTTCTCAATATTCATCACAACTTTTTCAGGAGCAATATTAATCCGGCCAGCAATGGCTTCAATAATACGGGCATTGGCCTGGTGAGGTATAAACCAATCAATAGAATCAAATGTCAAATGATTCCGTTCAGCAACATTCAATGTCGATTCAAGCATGTCTGAAACAGCATGTTTATACACAGCGCGGCCTTCTTGATAAACATAATGTTCCATTCGGTCAATGCTCTCATGAGTTGCCGGATATGCTGACCCTCCCGCTTTCATTAACAAATGAGGAAGACCTATACCGTCTGTATGCATCACTGCATCTATTACTCCTAAATTTTTATCAGAAGGCTCAAGCATTACTGCCGCAGCTGCATCTCCAAAAAGAGGACAAGTATTTCGGTCCGTATAATTAGTCATTGATGACATCTTTTCTGCTGCCAACACAATCACTTTTTTATATAAGCCACTCTTAATATATGCAGCACCTGCTTGCAAAGCAACAATAAAACCGGCACAAGCCGCTTGTATATCATAACCAAAACAATGTTTAATACCAGATTTCTCAGCTATGATCGAAGCAGTCGAAGGAAACCGATAATCAGGATTAGATGTTGCACAAATAATAAGTTCCACATCATCTGGAGAAATTCCCGTTTTTTTAAGAAGCTCATTTACCGCTCGATAGCCTAATTCGGAAGAGCCTAACCCTTCTCCTTTCAATATTCTACGTTCTTTTATTCCTACACGAGTAGTTATCCACTCATCATTGGTATCTACCATATGAGACAACTCTTCGTTAGTCAAAATATAATCGGGAACGTAAGAAGCGACACCCGTAATTACAGCATTTTGCATAAAAACTTAGTATTATAAAAAAAATGCCCTAAAAAGCGTCTTTAGGGCTTGAATTCTATAGCGTATTTAATTTCGCCTTTCGGGCCCCATTAAATAGCAGCTTCTTTTTCAATTGCTAATTTACCTCTGTAATAACCGCATTCACCGCATACAGTATGGTAAATATGCCATGCTCCACAATTAGGGCATACTGCCATAGTTGGGGCTACAGCCTTATCATGAGTTCTTCTTTTGGCTGTTCTTGTCTTCGATTGTTTTCTTTTAGGATGTGCCATTTTTTTATTACTTTAATTATTATCTATTATTTTTTTTAACTCGTCCCATCGCGGGTCTGTTTTTACTTCTGAAATTTCAGAATCATCGTCATCATAAAGGGCACCGTCATCTTCTTCAGCGTCATCATCATTTTCTCCTACTATATGTGCCCGATGCTTTTTCAACTGTGAGCTCATCGCCTTATTACATTTTCCTACCGGATGTACATGTTTTAACGGAATAGTTAATGCTATAAACTCATATATGAACCAAGCCACATTAATCTCACCCTCCGTCTCAGGGACAATCACTATATCATCACTTTCTTCACTATATTCTTTCCCAAATTTCACGTATATCCGCTCATGCGTAGCAACCTCAAAATCCATGTAATCAAGACATCGGTCACATGGAATTTGTATAACGCCAGCAATCTCAAAATTCAACTCAAACGTTTCTGCCGACTTTCTCACAGTCAACACAACACTCACCTTTCCCCTTTGAACTTCAGTGCTATCAATATTCCTAAAGAACTGATCGTCCAATTGATACTCATAAATCTGGCTTCCTTCCGGAAGGCTTTTGAGTGGAATCTTATATAAATTAAACTTTCCCAACGGTTACAGTCGTTAAAACCCTGCAAAGGTATAAAAAATAATCTTTCTGAATAAAATTTTCAGCTCTTTTTATTCCATCTTTGCAAAAATCAACAAAATAAACACTTTTTAAAAAGGCTCAATGTTTCCTATCATATAAAAAACTGACACCTATTCTTCATTATAGACAATAATACATCATCCTATGACTCCAAAATACATTTAAACTTTTTTTAACTCTATTCGAAATGTAGTACCTTTATTTACTTCCGACTCCTTTACATATATTTTACCATCATGATACTCTTCTATTATTCTTTTTACCAAGGTCAAACCTAATCCCCATCCCCTCTTTTTAGTTGTATATCCTGGATTAAATACAGTTTTAAAATGTTTTCGAGATATTCCCTTTCCTGTATCCTTTACATCGATATAGCACTTTTGAGCATCTATTTTTAAGTAAATATCTATGCTTCCCTGTCCATCCATAGCATCAATCGCATTTTTACACAGATTTTCTATGACCCATTCAACCAATGGCAAACACATCATAGCTCCTACAGCTTCTTCAGGTACATGTGTCGTTATTTTTACCTTATTAGAAACCCTACGACGCATATATTCTGTCGCATTGGTTAATACTTCATTAACATAGACAAAATCCATCTCAGGTTTAGATCCTATTTTAGAAAAGCGCTCAGCAATAATAGACAATCGTTTTATATCCTTTCCCATATCTGCCAAAAGGCCCTTATCAACACCATTAAGCTCCAACAAATCCATCCACGCCATGAGAGATGAAATAGGAGTTCCTAATTGATGAGCAGTCTCTTTCGAAAGCCCAACCCAAACTTTATTCTGCTCAGCTTTCTTACTACTCATGAGTGCTAAATAGGCTATCAAAATAAACAATATCATTACTCCTAATTGCACATGAGGATAATAAGAAAGTCGTTTCAGCAAAATAGAATCGTCATAATAAAGATATTGCTTTGTATTTTTATCAAGGTAAATCTCAATTATGTTCGAACCTTTTTTAAAATCCTGCAGTTTTTTCTCCAAGAATTTATCTGGGTTATCTTGAGGAATCTTAATATTTAAAGTTTGCTTTATTATGTCATTTTCATCTGCAATAATAACAGGAATAGAGGTATTGCTCTGAATAATTTTCAGAATCAATCCCATATCCATATTCATATCCTCACTAGCAACAGCACGAGTAGCATCTGCCCAAATCTCCATTTTATTTCTTTCTTCAATCGAAAGGTCATGAACTAATTTATTAGATACATATAAAAAGCCTCCAACCAATATAACAGAAATAAGTAAAAAGATAGTCTTTATTTTCTGTCGAGTATCATAAATATTTTGCATGCTATAATTTTATTGCTATTCTTAAATATTAACGACATATACAAACCTTTATTGCAGCATAGTAAAAATACAAACTTATAAAACAAATAAAAACGGCCATCTTATATAAGACAGCCGTTTTCAATTTTATAGAAAAAATATTTTTTATTCAGCATTCAACGTAACTCGCTTAAATGCTGTTACAGTTAAATCTTTATTTTGAGATTTCAAATATTGCTGGATGCTCTCTTTGGGTTCTTTTACAAATGCTTGTTCAAGCAATGTGGCCTCCTGGAAGAACTTATTGATACGACCTTGTGCAATCTTATCTAACATTTCTTCTTTTTTACCTTCTTCACGAGCTTTCTCTTTTGCAATCTCTAATTCTTTTGCCACAACTTCTGCTGGGACGTCGTCGCGTCCAACAGCTATAGGATTCATAGCTGCCACTTGCATGGCAACATCACGAGCCACCTGATATTCAACTGGCATATTAAATCCCACAATAGTTGCCAATTTGTTTCCCGGATGAATATAAAATATTGTCGATGGAGCAGAAACGAATTCATAAAAACCAAGTTCCATCTTTTCTCCAGTAATACCACTCTGATCAACAATTAATTCTGACACTGGACGTCCATTCACAATCATAGACTTTAACGCTTCAATATCCGTAGGTTTACTTTCCAATGCAGCATCCAATATAGACTGAGTAAGGGCAATGAAGTCTTTATTCTGTGCAACAAAATCAGTTTCACATTTTAAAGCTACAATAGCAGCAAAACCATCTTTTACTGCAGCCAAAACACAACCTTCAGATGCTTCACGATCCTCACGCTTTGCAGCAATAGCTTTTCCTTTCTTACGGATTATTTCCATCGCACCGTCAAAATCGCCATTAGCTTCATTCAATGCGTTTTTACAATCCATCATACCAGCTCCTGTCATTTTACGAAGCTTAGTTATATCTGCCAATGTTACAGCCATAATTTATCTCCTAATTTTTTGTTATTAAAATAAGCGGCGAAAGAGTAGAACCACAATAAGCCCTACTCTTTTACTCTCCTATCCGATTTTCTTATTCTTCCGTATCTTTGAGGAACTTCTCTGCGACATTAGCATTTAAAGCCTCGTCGTCTTCTTTTTTAGTTCTCTCTTTTTTTGCTACACGAGTTTTCTTCTCTTTCTTGGGAGCTTCACCTTCAGCAGCTTCAGTATCAATTTTTTCTGCTTTTCTTTCTTCTAAGCCTTCTTGCATAGCACCGCAAACAGCATTCAAAATCACCTCAATAGATTTTGTTGCATCATCATTGGCAGGAATTACATAATCAATATTCGAAGGATCAGAATTTGTATCTACCATTGCAAATACAGGAATGCCCAAACGATTAGCTTCACGTACTGCAATATGTTCCTTCATAACATCAACAACAAATAAAGCAGATGGGAGGCGCGTCAAATCAGCAATACTACCTAATGTCTTCTCTAATTTAGCACGTTGACGAGTAACCTGTAACTTCTCACGTTTCGAAAGATTATCAAAAGTTCCATCTTTTGTCATCTTATCAATAGTCGCCATTTTCTTAACCGCCTTACGAATAGTCGGAAAGTTTGTAAGCATACCACCCGGCCACCGTTCAATAACATAAGGCATATTTACTGAAGCTGCTTTTTCTGCAACTACTTGTTTTGCCTGTTTCTTCGTTGCAACAAAAAGTACCTTCTTACCAGATTTAGCAATCTGTTTTAATGCAGCTGCGGCATCTTCAACTTTAGCAACTGTCTTATAAAGATCAATGATATGAATACCATTGCGCTCCATAAAAATATAAGGAGCCATTGCCGGATTCCATTTTCTCTTCAAATGCCCAAAATGAACACCGGCTTCTAATAATTGGTCGAAATTTGTAATTGACATTTTCTTTCTTTTTAATTCGTTTACTTTCTACTAAATCAATTGCAGGGTAGTCCCCTCATGTATTAGGAATCTCTGCAATTTGGATACTAAACGCTTAATACTTGTCGTGAAAACCCTACAAATACTATTAACGTTTGCTAAACTGAAATCTTTTTCTTGCTTTGGGACGTCCTGGTTTTTTACGCTCTACAGAACGAGGGTCACGAGTCATAAATCCTTCAGCTTTCAAAGCGGGCTTATCATCTGGATTAATTTTCACCAATGCGCGAGCAATTGCTAAACGTAAAGCTTCCGCTTGACCTTTGAAACCTCCACCGTCAAGATTTACTTTAATATCATATTTTTCGGTAGCACCCAAAGTAGACAATGGTTGCTTTACGATAAATTGAAGGATACTTGAAGGGAAATATACTGTTAAATCTTTCTTATTGATGGTAATAACACCAGTTCCCTCTTTTACGAATACACGGGCAACCGCAGCTTTTCGTCTTCCTATTGCATTAACTACTTCCATACTGCTTATTTAAGAGAGTTTATATCTATTGTTTTAGGTTGTTGTGCCTGATGCGGATGTTCAGACCCAGCATATACATAAAGGTTACCCAGCAATTTAGCACCGAGTTTATTTTTAGGCAACATGCCTTTAACTACGCGATTAAATAATTTGGCATCACCTTTTTTCTGTAAATCAGCAGGAGAAAATTTCCTTTGACCACCAGGATAGCCCGTAAATTTCAAATATACACGATCTGTCCACTTTTTCCCTGTCAAAACTACTTTCTCCGCATTAATAATAATTACATTATCGCCACAATCTACATGCGGAGTATAACTTGGTTTATACTTACCCCTCAATAGCTTCGCAACTTTAGCCGACAAACGTCCCAGCACCTGATCGGTTGCATCAACCACAACCCATTCTTTTTGTACAGTTGCTTTGTTTGCAGAAATGGTCTTATAACTTAAAGTATCCACTTGCTTAATTTTTTAATTTGTTAATTACTTAAATTACACGCAACTACACCCACTTCGGACACAGAAGCAAAGCATAGCCACTTAAAATTTTCTCAAATTTTGATAATAATCGGCTCGCAAAGGTACGCTTTTTATCTGAAATACAAAACTTTTCAATAAAAAAAGAAGTAGTCATATTAACCTACTTCTTCCATCGCACAATTTATTACTTCCAATTCATAACATCCAAGTTAGTCTACATTAAAAGGAGTATCAGCTTTAGCAAGAATCACATATCCTCATTTCGAGGATTATTATTTAACGATTTAGTTTCTTCCATTACGCTCTTAGATGTCACTGTTCCAATTTTTGCTTCATTAATGGCAACTCCTGCATAAATTTCATCAGGAGTAAAAATTTCATTTTCTTGACAAAAATGATAAAAAGGTAGCTTGCCAATAAATACAGCACCTTTAGTATTCAATTTATTTGCAATATTACGCATTACACCACAAAAGGCATCAACATCCTCAAGATTAGCAAAATGACCAGCCAATGCAATAGTTTTTCCTTTAAGGTCAATATTATTAAAACACTCCAACATCAAAGCGCAATTATTTTCACACCAAGCAGCTGAAATTAATACAACAACATTAGATTCTTTTAATAAATCTGATGAAACCTTATCCACATCAAATATCAAATCAGAATCTACCTTTAGCTTTTCAGCTAATGCTTTAGAACATTCTTGAGAAATTCCACTCTTTAAATCATATATTATACTTATCCGCTCCATACTACAAATATTATTAATATCATAGAAGAAACACATAGATAGAACTTTTGTTCATTACCTTCCCCATAAAAATCAATTTCTACAATAGAGGATGGAAATAATATTCTTATCCTTTTGAGTGATCCGGGAAGGGGATTTAGGGGGGAGCCAGGGGAAAAAAAATAGAGCGAGGAGATACGGACCCTGCGGCCTCTCTCCTCGCTCTATTCCTTATAATACGGCAGCTACCTACTCTCCCACTGTTACGCAGTACCATCGGCGCGGTCAGGTTTAACTTCTCTGTTCGGAATGGGTAGAGGTGGAACCCTGACGCTATAACCACCTGAATGCCTTTCTTGTATCTTGCCATACAAAAAAAGAAAAGAACTCCAATATCCCCTTGCAAACATGCTCATCCACGTATCCGGCACCACCGGATTCCGTCCTTCCTGAAAGTCTCGGGTGATTAGTTTTGCTCGGCTTTGGCATTACTGCCTTTACACCTGCAACCTATCTACGTCGTCGTCTGCAACGACCCTCCAGGGAAATCTAATCTTGAGGCTGGCTTCGTACTTAGATGCTTTCAGCACTTATCCAATCCCGGCTTAGCTACTCAGCGGTGCTCCTGGCGGAACAACTGATAAACCAGCGGCCGGTCCAACACGGTCCTCTCGTACTAGTGTCAGAGCCTCGCAAATTTCCTGCGCCCACAACAGATAGGGACCGAACTGTCTCACGACGTTCTGAACCCAGCTCGCGTGCCACTTTAATGGGCGAACAGCCCAACCCTTGGGACCTTCTCCAGCCCCAGGATGTGACGAGCCGACATCGAGGTGCCAAACCACTCCGTCGATATGAGCTCTTGGGAGGGATCAGCCTGTTATCCCCGGAGTACCTTTTATCCTTTGAGCGATGGCCCTTCCATGCGGAACCACCGGATCACTATGCTCTAGTTTCCTACCTGATCGAGTTGTATCTCTCCCAGTCAAGCGCCCTTATGCCATTACACTCTGCGACCGGTTACCAATCGGTCTGAGGGCACCTTTAGAAGCCTCCGTTACGCTTTTGGAGGCGACCACCCCAGTCAA
>OIFE01000217.1_pt1 | contig 62011 bp, 57 predicted proteins | sample 1581921 | NCBI WGS metagenome assembly OIFE01 (sample SAMN04414075, study PRJEB24778) | human gut metagenome | material: faecal | host: Homo sapiens | reverse complement strand
CGTTTATCCCGGAGGAATACTGGAGCCTCGACGCGATGTTAAAAGCTCCGGGTTCAAAGAAACCGGCAGCAGCCCATTTTCATAATGACAAAGATGGAAAAACGGAGATCAAGAGCAAGGCGGAGCTTGACGCTTTACTTGAGTCCTTAAAGGGACAGAAATTTATCGTGACAGATATCAGAAACGGGGAGCGCACGAAGAAACCGCCGCTTCCGTTTACAACGAGTACCCTGCAGCAGGAGGCGTCCAAGGCGTTGAACTTTTCTACCCAGAAGACCATGCGCCTCGCCCAGCAGCTCTACGAGGGCGTTGATGTAAAGGGCCATGGCACCGTCGGTCTCATCACCTACCTGCGTACCGATTCCACCCGTGTGGCTGAGGAAGCAGAGAAGATGGCAAGTGATTTCATCGCTGAAAACTACGGCGAGAATTACCTGTCCCAGGGTGAAAATACAAAGAAGAACAGCGGAAAGATCCAGGATGCCCACGAGGCGATCCGTCCGACAAATCTTTCCTTAACACCTGTAAAGGTAAAAGAATCCCTGGCACGAGACCAGTTCCGCCTCTACCAGCTGATCTGGAAGCGGTTTGCTGCAAGCTGTATGGCAGATGCAAAGTACCATACTACCAGTGTGAAGATCGATGGAGCAGGTTATCGTTTTACTGTATCTGCGTCTGTTGTTGCATTTGATGGATTTATGTCTGTATATACCAGTGAGGATGACGAAAAGGCAGAAAATAATGTGCTGCTGAAGTCGATCGATGAGAGTACGGAACTTTCTTTGGAAAAGCTTGATGAAAAACAGCATTTTACCCAGCCGCCGGCGCACTATACAGAGGCGTCTTTAGTCAAGACATTAGAGGAACTTGGAATCGGACGTCCGAGTACCTATTCCCCGACCATTACAACGATTCTTGCAAGACGCTATATTGTAAAGGAAAATAAGAACATTTACGTGACAGAACTCGGCGAAGTGGTAAATCAGATCATGAAGGAATCTTTCCCGTCTATCGTGGATGAACATTTCACGGCAAACATGGAGAGCCTGCTCGACAGTGTCGGCGAGGGAACTGTTAACTGGAAAACGGTTATAGAGAACTTTTATCCGGATCTTGAAAAAGCAGTCGAGGCTGCGGAAAAAGATCTTGAGAAGGTCAAAATTGAGGATGAAGTGACCGACGTGGTCTGCGATGTCTGTGGCAGAAATATGGTTGTGAAATATGGACCGCATGGTAAGTTTCTTGCCTGCCCTGGATTCCCGGAATGCCGCAACACAAAACCTTATCTGGAAAAAATCGGCGTCAAATGTCCGAAATGCGGCAAAGAGATTGTGCTGAAAAAGACCAAGAAGGGCAGAAAGTATTACGGCTGTGAGAATAACCCGGAATGCGACTTTATGAGCTGGTCACGTCCGGTAGAAGAGAAATGCCCGAAATGCGGCGGCTACATGGTTATGAAAGGCAGCAAAATCGTCTGCGCAGACGAGCAGTGCGGTTATGTGACAGAGAAGAAAGAAAAAAATCAGGAATAATTTGAATATATTGAATTTTCTGAATAAATGTGCTAAAATACAAAATGTCATAAAAAACCAGCAAAAACTTATGGGAGGCTGTCAAATGAGCGTTCAATTGTTAGATAAAACAAGAAAAATCAATAAATTGCTGCATAACAACAATTCGTCAAAAGTGGTATTTAATGATATCTGTGATGTGCTTAAGGATATTTTAAACTCTAACATTCTTGTGATCAGTAAAAAGGGAAAAGTGTTAGGAACCGGTCTGACGGATGGTGTGGAAGAGATCCGGGAGCTGATCGTGGATGAGGTTGGCGGATTTATCGATCCATTGCTGAATGAACGTTTACTTGGAATCCTGTCCACAAAAGAGAATGTCAATCTTGAGACGTTGGGATTTGTGAATGACATTAAGAAATATACTGCGATCATAACACCGATCGACATTGCGGGAGAGCGGCTCGGAACACTGTTTGTGTACCGGGAGAATGATCCTTATGATATTGATGATATTATTTTGAGCGAATATGGGACAACCGTGGTAGGACTTGAGATGATGCGTTCGGTAAATGAAGAGAACGCTGAGGAGACAAGAAAAGTCCAGATCGTAAAATCTGCGATCAGCACGCTTTCTTTTTCAGAACTGGAAGCCATCACCCATATTTTTGAGGAGATGGATGGCAAAGAGGGAATTCTTGTTGCAAGTAAGATCGCAGACCGTGTAGGAATCACAAGATCTGTGATCGTCAATGCACTCCGCAAGTTTGAGAGTGCAGGAGTGATCGAATCAAGATCTTCCGGCATGAAGGGAACCTATATCAAAGTTCTGAATGACGTTGTCTTTGATGAACTGGAACAGATCAAGAAAGAAAATAACATAAAATAAAGGGATTTACGTGAAAAAAGGGATTTTATAGCTTGCTATAGAGTCCTTTTTTTCACATTAAGCAGGAATTGTCAAGGAAGATGGGAACACAGATTGAAAAAACAAAGCACCATATTGTGCCTGACAGTCAAAAATCTACAAGATATGTCAAAAATGGTAAAAAAAGACTTGTGTTTTTTGATTTATTCTTTATAATAAAACTAGGTTACTGTTGAATTATGTAAATTGGAAGGGGAATGTGTCATGATTACTACGAACGCATTTGACTATATCAATGTGTTGGATAAAGCGGCGGATGCAAGCTGGCTTCGTGAGACTGCGATTATGAATAATCTTGCGAACACAGATACGCCGGGATATAAGAGACAGGAAGTGGATTTTGAGTCTGTACTTCAGAGAGAATTAGGCCACTCCAAATACACAACGCTGGACAAGAAAATCCGTTCCTTAAATGCGGATCTTTCCGGTCTGAATGTATCTACCCATACAGACTCATCAAATTATTCTTACCGTCTGGACCGGAACAACGTGGATCCGGATACCGAGAATGTGGAACTGGCATCGGAGACGATCCGTTATCAGGCACTTACGAACAGCATTACCTCTGATTTTACGAGAATGCAGGCAGTTTTAAAGTAAAATAAGAGCAGGATTACAGGAGGATAAAAATGGCTTTATTTCAGGCGTTTGATATCAGTGCTTCGGGAATGACTGCGGAGCGTTTCCGTATGGATACCATTGCAGAGAATATTGCAAATGTAAATACGACAAGAACAGAAGATGGAACTCCATACCGAAGAAAAATAGTTACTTTTGCAGAGAAGGAAGTGACTTCTTTCTCAAGGTATTATCAGAATGCCAGATCTAAGTTTGTCGGAAATGGTGTGAAAGTATCTTCTGTCAAAGAGGACACAGAGACTGATTTTATCATGGAGTATGATCCGTCCAATCCGGATGCGGATGAGAATGGTTATGTTTCTTATCCGAATGTGAATACGGTCACAGAGATGACGAACCTTATTGATGCATCCCGTGCGTATGAGGCAAACACAACAGCATTCGAGGCTGCAAAATCAATTGCACAGAGCGGACTCTCCATTGGAAAATAAGTAAAGATAAAAGATAAGTAAGGTGGTATGACATATGGATATCAGTTCATTGACAAATATCAGTTCAGATTATCTGAATCAGATCGCACAGCAGAACAGGCTGGTCACGACAGATGATGATTCGTTCAGTTCTGTCCTTTCATCTGCGATGAATATGGTTTCAGAGACAAACGACCTGCAGAACAACGCACAGTCAGAGGTGATCCGTTTTGCATTGGGACAGTCAGAGAACACACATGATCTGACAACGGCACAGTACAAAGCACTTACTGCGATCCAGTATACGGTGGCAGTGAGAGATAAAATGATCGATGCATACAAAGAAATTATGAATATGCAAATTTAGTGAACGAGGGTAGATGAAAATGCCGGAACAGGTACAAAAGGTTTTAGACAGAATCCTAGAATGGTGGAAAAAATTCAATACAAAACAAAAGACACTGCTGATCAGCATTGTGGCAGTTGTGCTTGTGGCTCTTGCAATTCTTGCGGCAGTCGTTTCCAAGCCTAAAATGGTAACATTAGTTACCTGCGAAACAACAGCAGAATCCGGGCAGGTCAAGAACATACTTGACTCTGAGAATATTTCCTATGAACTCTCCGCTGATGGACTTGCCTTTCAGGTAAATGAGAAGGATTACGCAAATGCTTCCATTGTTCTTGGAACAAATGATATTCCAACCAGCGGCACGAAGCTAAGCGACGTGTTTGATGGAGGTTTCAGTTCCACTGAGGCAGACAAGACCAAAAAGTACAAATTATATCTCGAAGAGTATTATGCTGAGAAGCTTGAGACATTATCGAATGTAGATGCAGCGGCAGTGACACTGGATCTGCCGGACGAAGATGGAACGATCCTCTCCAAGGGCGAACAGGCATATGTGACAGCGATCCTGACGCTCAATGGAACAATGGATGATGAACAGGCAGCCGGACTTGCAAAATATCTTGCAACAAATGTTGGAAATGATGACACATCCAATGTGCTCATCCTCGATAATAGTTCAAATGTTCTTTTCTCTGGTCAGGATGATACATCCGTGACAGGAAATGCCAACAACCAGTTGTCTTTAAAGACCAAAGCCGAGAATCAGGTAAAAGGTCAGGTAAAAGATGTCCTTGTAGGATCATCACTGTTTGACAATGTAGAAGTCGGTCTGAATCTTGCGATGAATTTTGACCAGACCACAGAATCCACACATGAGTATTATGCGCCGGATGGACAGACCAATGGTATGGTTGGCTCAAAGAGTGAATATGAATCGAATGCAGTCGGTGGAGCGGCGGCAACACCGGGAACAGATTCCAATGACGACGATACGTCTTATGTGCTGGAAGATAATGATTACACAAGTTCCAGTGTGTCTGAGACGAACACGAACTACCAGAATAACGAGAAGATCACAACAACAACACCGGCAGTTGGAACTGTTAATTATGACGGCTCATCCATATCTGCAGTCGCAACGAACTATGTGATCTATGATGAGGATACACTGCGTGCTTCCGGAACGCTCGGTGACATGACCTTTGATGAGTATGTTGCTGCAAACAGTGAACCTGTAAAGGCGGAAGTAGACCAGGATCTTTATACGCTGATCTCCAATGCAACAGGTGTACCGGTGAGCAATATCACGATCATTGCATATGATCAGCCGATGTTCCAGTACAGCAAAGGAAGTACACGGACTATATCGGATTATCTGCAGATCATCCTTGCAGTATTGATTTTTGCACTATTAGGTTATGTAGTATTCCGCAGCACAAGAAAAGAGAAAGCAGTCGAGCCGGAGCCGGAACTTTCCGTGGAGTCTCTGCTTGAATCCACGAAAGAATCTGCAGATACATTGCAGGATATCGGATTCAATGAAAAATCAGAGACAAGAGTCCTGATAGAAAAATTCGTAGAAGAAAATCCGGAAGCGGCAGCTTCCTTACTTAGAAACTGGCTGAATGAGGAGTGGGAGTAGAATATGGCAACTGCAGATTACAATGGCGTTCAGAAAGCCGCAATCCTGCTGATTACATTAGGACCTGAACGTTCCGCAGATATTTTTAAACATCTGAAAGAAGAAGAGATTGAGGAACTTACGCTGGAGATTGCAAATACAAGAAGCGTGTCTCCACAGGTAAAAGAAGATATTTTAAATGAGTTTTATCAGGTGTGTCTGGCACAGCAGTATATCGCAGAGGGTGGTATCGGTTATGCAAAAGAGCTTCTTGACAAGGCTCTTGGACAGGAAAAAGCACAGGAGGTTATCTCCAAGCTGACTGCTTCCTTACAGGTCCGCCCGTTCGAGTTCGTGCGGAAGACAGATCCGAGTCAGCTTTTGAACTTTATCCAGGATGAGCATCCACAGACGATCGCAATGATTTTATCATATCTGACAGCAGCGCAGGCGGCGATGGTTTTAGGAGCACTTCCACCGGAGAAACAGGCGGATGTTGCAAAGAGGATCGCAATGATGGATCGTACATCACCGGATGTGATCAAAGAGGTGGAGCGAGTGTTAGAAAGAAGACTTTCTTCTCTGGTCAACCAGGATTACACGATTGTCGGAGGTGTCGATGCGATCGTGAATATCTTAAATACGGTAGACCGTTCTACAGAGAAGCATATTATGGAATCTCTTGAAATTGAAGAACCTGAGCTTGCAGATGAAATCCGTAAGAAGATGTTCGTATTTGAGGATATCCTTCTTCTCGATGACAGAGCTATCCAGCGTGTTCTTCGTGATGTTGAAAACTCAGATCTTGGTATTGCATTGAAGGGTGCAAACGAAGATGTTCAGAATGCAATCTTTAACAACCTGTCAAAACGTCTGGCTGCCATGATCAAAGAGGATATGGAATTTATGGGACCTGTGCGTATGAAGGATGTTGAGGAGGCACAGCAGAAGATTGTCAGTGTGATCCGAAAACTCGAAGATGCAGGTGAGATTGTAATTTCAAGAGGCGGAGGTGACGAGATTATTGCCTAATCTTTACAAACAATATTTCGTGCACAATGAGCCGGATAAAACACGCGTCATTAACTCAAATGATATTGTAGAAAAGCGTTTAGAGAAGATGGCAGAGCTTAAGCGCATGGAACAAAAAACAACAGACGGAAATGGTTTCTCAGCAGGGATCGTTGGTCCTGACACAGATTATGTGGAGGAGATCGACCATACTGCAGAAGCAAAAAAAGAGGCTGAGAAGATTTTAGCAGAAGCACATGCGCAGGCAGAAACAATTTTAAATCAGGCAGATCAGGAAGCTGAAAATATCCGGGAGAATGCAAAAAATACCGGATATCAGGAGGGAAGACAGTGCCTGGAGAGTGAGCTGGCGGCACAGCGTGAACAGTTACAGAATGAATATCAGAGAAAACAGGAAACGCTTCAGGATGAATTCAGGGAGAAACAAAAAAATATGGAAAAGGATCTGGTAGATGTGATCCTTGAGGTTTTTAACAAAGTATTCCATATTCAGTTTGATAATAAAAAACACATTCTGATGTATCTCATTGATGATGCAATTTTAAATATCGAGGGAGATAAAAAATTCCGCATCAAGGTTGCTAACAGCAATGTGATGTTTCTTGAGAATCATGAAGAAGAAATTCTGGAACGAGTGGGAGCCGGAATCGAGATCGAGATTGTTGCAGATTCCTCCATGGATGGAAATTCCTGCGTGATCGAGACAGACTCGGGAGTATTCGACTGCAGCCTTGGTGTGCAGCTCGAAAATCTCATAAAAGATATAAAATCACTATGCTTATAAGGATGGTTGAAAGTGGACAGCAGGTATAACAAGTATTTACGACTGGCGGAGAATACATATTTTAAACGGCTTGGAAAAGTTGTTAAAATTGTTGGATTGACCATTGAATCCGTAGGTCCGGACGCAAAACTGAATGACTTGTGCAGAATTATCATTGATGAAAATGCTGACACCGTGGTAATGGCTGAGGTTGTGGGTTTCAGGGATAAAAGACTGCTTTTGATGCCTTATGAGAGCGTAGAGGGGATAGGAGTAGGATGTATCGTTGAAAATACGGGGCATCCTTTATCTGTTCCTGTAGGAAATGAACTCTTAGGGCATACCTTAGACGGAATTGGACGTCCAACGGACATTGACAAATTAGAAACACCGTATGAATATCCGGTCGATGCACAGCCTCCGGATCCGATGTCAAGAAAGATCATCAGTGAGGTGCTTCCTCTCGGCGTGAAAGCGGTCGACGGATTGATCACAGTCGGAAAAGGACAGCGTATCGGAATTTTTGCAGGTTCCGGTGTCGGAAAAAGTACACTGCTTGGTATGTTTGCAAGAAATACAAAGGCAGATATCAATGTCATTGCCCTGATCGGTGAGCGTGGCCGTGAGGTGCGCGAATTTGTGGAACGGGATCTTGGAGAAGAGGGTATGAAACGTTCCATTGTCGTTGTGGCGACTTCTGACAAGCCGGCATTGATCCGTAAGAAGGCAGCAATGACGGCGACATCCATTGCAGAGTATTTCAGGGATCAGGGAAAAGATGTGCTTCTGATGATGGATTCCCTGACACGTTTTTCCATGGCACAGCGCGAGATCGGACTTGCATCCGGAGAACCGCCTGTAACCAGAGGATATCCGCCGAGTGTATATTCGGAGATGCCAAAACTGTTAGAGCGTGCAGGAACTTCAGATAAAGGATCAATCACCGGATTATATACGGTGCTGGTAGATGGTGATGATTTTAATGAACCGATCACAGATACAGCCCGAAGCATTTTGGATGGTCATATCATGCTGTCCAGAAAACTGGGACATAAAAACCACTATCCGGCCATTGATATTTTACAGAGTATTTCCAGGGTTATGAGTTCCATTGCAACGCCGGAACATAAAGAACTGGCAGGCAGGTTAAAAAATGTACTTGCCACATACAATGAGGCAGAAGATCTGATCAATATTGGAGCCTATAAGAGCGGTTCTAACAGGAATATCGATTATGCCATCCAGAAAATCGATGCTGTAAATGATTTCCTGATGCAGAAGACCGACGAAAAATTCCAGTTTGAACAGGAGATCGATCTGCTGCGTGCACTTTTTAATGATTAGAGGTTGATAGGATATGGCAAAATTTGCATATCGGATGCAAAGCATATTAGATATAAAAGAAAAAATGGAAGGCCAGGCGAAGATTGCATATGGAGTTGCAAATGCAAAACTCATGGATGAACAGGGAAAACTCCAGCAGATCATGATACGCAAGGCAGGTTATGAAAGCCAGGCGAGAAATTTGGTGAATGGAACCATTGATGTACCTAAGATCAAAGAATGCAAGCGGGCAGTAGATACCATGAAAACGATGCAGCGCAGCCAGATGATGAATGTGCATGTCGCAGAAAAAAATGTAGAGGCTGCCCGGTTGAAACTCAATGAAGTCATGATGGAAAGAAAGACGCATGAGAGACTGAAAGAGCAGGCGTTTGAAGTTTTTAAACAGGAAATGCAATATGCAGAGAATAAAGAAATTGATGAGCTTGTAAGTTACACCTATCATGAGGGGATGACAGAAACCCGGTAATTTTGACAGGGCAATATACGAGAAAGGCATGGACGAGATTATGGCAGAACAAAAGCAGCAGGAAGAATTACAGAAGGAAAATGAAGTTTTAGATAAAAAACAGTTAAAGGCGGCAAAAAAGCTGGAAAAAAAGAAGAGAAAACAGAAAAATCCAGATGATCTGGATGGAGATGAGGAAACCGTTGGAGGAAAAATCCTTGTTTTCTTTGTCACGATTATTATCATTCTGATCTGGCTTGCCATCTTTGCAATGCTGATTAAGCTGGATGTAGGTGGGTTTGGCTCGGGAGTCTTAGCTCCTGTGATCAAAGATGTTCCTTATCTGAATAAGATTTTGCCGGATTCTGTCACAGAGGAGGTTTCCACGGAAGACAGCCAGTATGCATACACAAATCTGGATGATGCGATCAACCGGATCAAAGAGCTTGAGATTGAGCTTGCAGATGCCCAGAACAGTGCAAATTCTGATGCAGATTATATTACACAGTTAGAGGAGAAGGCGAAAGAGCTGGATACCTATAAGCAGAATGAGGCAGATTTTGAGAAGGAAAAAGAAAAATGGTATGAGGATGTTGTCTTTTCGGAAGATGCTCCCGATATAAGTAATTACAAAGAGTATTATGAGAGCATTGATGCGGCAAATGCGGAAGTGCTTTATAAACAGGTGGTAGAACAGACTCTGACGGATGAACAGATGGATGATTATGTGAAGACTTATTCCAGCATGAAGCCGAAAGAGGCGGCAGCTATTTTTGATACAATGACAGACAACCTTCAATTGGTAGCAGATATATTATCCAATATGGACACACAGTCCAGAGGAGATATTCTCGGTAAGATGAACTCGGATACGGCAGCAAAAGTAACTGAGATCATGGAGCCTTCAGAATAGAGGGAGAGATCTAAGGATCTTTTCCGGGCAGTGCATACTGCCAGACAGTAAGACGATAAAAGAAGAAAGGAGGAAGCATATGGCTGGTACAACAATTTCTGAATTAGGAAAAATGTTTAACCAAAGCACACAGTCTGTGCAGGGGACAGAAAGCAATACCCGGATCACCACTGGAAAAGTAGATTTTGGTTCTATGATGAAACAGTCCGGAAACCGTCAGACAGCATCTTATGCAGGGATTGACCACAACGAAACAGTAAAGACAGCAGCAAATGGCAGTAAGGACACTGTGAAAGCGGCAGATGATTATCAGAAGTATCAGTACAAGGATAATACGATCGCATCAGAGATAAAACAGGTCACATCTGAGGATGTTGTCAAAGAGCAGTTCGAACAGTTTACAGAAGATGTAAAAGAAGTTCTGAAAGAGGAGCTTGGCGTGTCCGATGAAGCGATTGAAGCAGCAATGCAGACCCTTGGCTTACAGTTCCAGGATCTGCTGAATCAGAATAATCTTGCAAATCTTGTGGCAGAACTTACCGGAGCAGATAGCGTACCACAGCTTTTGTGCAGTGAACAGTTTGTAAATGTACTGCAGAGTGTCAATGACATTGGAAAAGATATTTTAAATGCACTTGACATGAGTCTGGAAGAGTTTCAGAGCGCAGTTGCCAAAGTGATGGACGATAATGCCGGATCGTCAGATGCTGTTACCGGACAGGAAACAGAAGCATCTGTGGATGAGGCAGTTGTTACAGATCAGACAGTCACAGAGGATACCAGTGCATCAACACAGAAATTTGTGGTAGAGGATGGAAGACAGACAAAAGCAGCAGAAAATGCACCTGCGCAGGATACACAGTCTTCTGAGGTAACGGAAGATATTCCGGAACAGGAAACTGTACAGAATAGGATGACATCCGAAAATGCGGCAGAGGATTCCACAGATCAGAACAATTCTTCTGATACACCCGGCAGGTTCCGTTTTACAAATGAGACAGCCCATACTGCAGACGGGGCGGTTATCACACCACAGAGTCATGTGGTACAGGAATTTGCTAATGTTGAGACAGTAGAACCATTACCGCAGAGTGTAAATACACAGGATGTGATCGATCAGATCGTAGAGTCCGCAAGAGTGATCCTGACAGAAGATAAGACGAGCATGGAGTTACAGCTGAACCCGCAGAACCTCGGAAAGATCATTCTTAAGGTTACCGAGCAGGAAGGTGCAGTGACAGCAAAGATCATGACACAGAATGCAGTGGTAAAAGAGGCATTAGAAGCCCAGACCGTAGAACTCAGACAGAATTTAGAGCAGGCTGGTGTGAAAGTGGATGCTGTTGAAGTGACCGTTGCAAGCCATGAGTTTGAGAAAAACCTTGAGCAGAATGCAGAAGGTGAAAAACAGCAGGGCGAGCAGCAGGAAAAAGAAAAAGGCAGAACCCGCAGATTAAATCTGAATGATTTAAGTGAATTATCCGGCGTGATGTCGGAAGAAGAAACTCTGGCAGCCAAAATGATGGCAGAACAGGGAAACAGTGTAGATTACACTGCATAAGTTTTGAGAAAGGAGAGAGACAATGGCGTTAATTCAGCAGGTAAAAGATGGAAAATTTATAGATGAGACTACCGGTACAGGCAGTACATCAACAAAATCGTCCGAGAAAGATAAAAAGACCAACGAGCTTGGTTATGACCAGTTCTTACAGATTTTATGCGCAGAGATGCAGTATCAGGATCCGTTGGAACCGACAAGTAATACCGAGTATATTGCACAGCTTGCGACCTTCTCACAGTTGGAGTCACAGCTTAGTGTGCAGAGTACGATCGAGGCCTCTTCGGCAAATGATCTGGTTGGCAAGTATGTCATCATGAAAGTGACTTCATCTACAACAGGAGAGACAAGCTATATCGCAGGAACCTGTGATTATGTACTTCACAAAAACGGAGAAACATTTCTTTCTGTCAATGATGGACTTTACAACCTGAAGGATCTGGATACTGTTGCAGACGCAACTTATATGGAAGCAGTGACACTTGCAGAGACAATTAAATCCGCAATTTCATTACTGCCATCCAAAAATTCAATCTCGCTTGCAAACAAGGATGATATTGAGAGCATCCGTAAGATGTATGATGGACTGAGCGATTACCAGAAGAAATTCGTTTCCAAAGATTCCTGGAAGAAGTTTGAAGAACTTGAGGCAAGATTAAAAGAACTGATCAAGGCAAACGGATCTGCAGATGGATCTGACAAAACAGACAAATCTGACAAAGCGGATGGAACAGACAAGACTGACAGCACAGACAAGACGGACAGTACAGACAAAGCTGACAGCACAGGCAAGACGGACAGCACAGACAAGACTGACAGTACAGGCAAGACGGATAGCACAGACAAATCTGATAGTACAGACAAAACAGAAGAAACAGGAAGTGCAGGATCAGGAGATACAACCGATAACAGTTCAGACAGGACAGAGTAACAGGAGATGGGGTTATGAATAAAATTAATAACCAATTCACTTCGATTGAACAGATCACGGACCGTTATCTTGGTACCGGAAAAGGAAATTCCGCAGTCAATGCATCAGGATTGTCCTTTGAGGAAATTTTAAAACAGAAACAGGATGTTTCTGAGAGCTTGGAACTGAAATTTTCCAAACATGCCTCCATGAGACTGGAGAACAGAAAGATCAATCTGTCGAAAGAACAGAGCGAACGGCTGGAGAGTGGAGTTCAAAAAGCAAGTGAAAAGGGAATTCGGGAGTCACTCGTAATCGTTGATTCTCTGGCATTCATTGTAAATGTCCCAAACAAAACAGTTGTGACGGCAATGGACCGCACGGAATCCGATGACAACATTTATACCAATATTGATGGCGCAGTGATCATATAGCTGGACCTTGGGGGAGCAATCGGTTTCTGACTGACAGAAGAAACCAGACACCCTGCGCCAAAAGAACTTTAGGAGGTCATTTCATTATGATGAGATCAATGTACTCTGCTGTGTCAGGTTTAAAGACACATCAGACAAGAATGGACGTGATCGGTAATAATATCGCCAACGTCAATACAGTAGCTTTTAAATCTTCTTCCGTAACATTCAGTGATATCTTATATCAGACCACTTCGAATGCGTCCGGAGCAAATGCAACAACCGGTACCGGCGGTGTCAATGCAAAGCAGATCGGTCTCGGTACAACTGCGGCAGCAACCAAAGTCAGCATCACTTCTGCAGGTGCATCTGAGACAACCGGAAATCCATTTGATATCCGTCTGACTGATAAAAACTCAACGAACTTCTTTATTGTAAACAATGGTTCTGAGAACGTATTTACCCGTTCCGGTTCTTTCTACGTAGACGGTTCCGGTAATTTGTGTATGTCTTCAACAGGTTATACAGTTATGGGATGGCAGGTTGACGAGACAACAGGTGAGATCCGCAAGGACACTGTTTCGGCACTTCGTATCATGCAGGAGAAGAACCTGACTTCTGCACCGGAAGCAACCACACAGGCAACCATCGCCGGTGTGTTGGATGAGAATGATGCGGATGTTAAGAGTGATGCCGGAAAAGTTATGAACCTGAATTTTTATGATAATCTTGGATATCAGTATACTGCAAAATTTGCAATTAAAGCTACAGGAACAGATGGAAAGTATACGGTAGAACTTACATCAATTTTAGATAGCAATAATAAGAATATTATTGATGGTTGGAGTCAGGCTGACATTTCAAGTTTATTTGGTACTGTAGATACAAATGCAGTTGTTGGAAAATATAAATTCGCAGATGGATTTAAAACAAAAGGAAATAAGATTATCGCAGTTACAGATAAAGATGGCGAAGTTGAACTTACAGATAATGGAAATGGAACATTTACAGGTCGTGGTGCGACAGCGACATATTATTATAAATTAAGCGATATATATGATGGCTTATCAGCTACAATTCAGGGATACATTGAAAATGGAAAAAAGGATGAAAAAGGAAATCCGTATAATTATTCGATTGATGCGGCAACAGGCGAAGTGACAGTCACAACCACAAAAGCAAGTCATGAACTTGAATTTGATACAGCAACTGGTAAGTTTAAATCTATCGGAAATGAACCAAAATCTGTAACATTGAACCTTAACACATTAACAAAGGGTTTTAACACGAATGGTAATTTCTCTAATGTTAATGTAGATTTTACCCAGTGCTTAAACTATGGGAATGGTGGTAAAACCACAATCGGTGCAGATGCCGGAGCAACTGACGGAACAACCGGAAAAGGACGTAAGCTTGGTGCCATGACAGGTATTTTCATTGATACAAGCGGACGTATCTACGGTACATATGACAATGGTAACACAGAGCTGTTAGGACAGATCGCAGTTGCACAGTTCTCTAACGCATCCGGTCTTGAGAAAGTCGGAGAGAGCTGCTACCGCACAACCTTAAACTCCGGTGAGTTCGATGGAATCGGTGTGGAGATTTCCGCAGACGGTTCTTCCATGACAACCGGCGAGCTGGAAATGTCGAACGTAGATCTTTCCTCAGAGTTTACATCCATGATCACAACACAGCGTGGATTCCAGGCAAACTCCCGTGTTATTACAACCTCCGATACATTATTAGAGGAACTTGTAAACTTAAAACGATAATATAAACTGAATGGGGGAATCTATAAAACGTTACAGATTCCTCCTTGAATAGAAATAGTATAAAAAAAGTAACGATTATTTAGTAAATATGTTCCATACTACAACAAGATATGGTATACTAAACGTTGTTTCATTGTTTTCATTGTCTGTTAACAATAAGGAAAGGATGAACACTATGATCGAAGTGACAAGATTAAATGGTACACAGATTTTGGTGAATGCGGATCTGATCGAACTTGTCGAAGAAACACCGGATACCGTGATCACTTTCACGACAGGACGAAAAATAATTGTAAAAGAAAGTAGACAACAGATAAAAAGTTTAGTAAAATCATATAAGCGGGAAATTATGGAAACTGGATTTGAAGCAGAAAATGAAAATTAAATTTTAAATATATTAACAAGGATGGCAGGTGGAAGATATGGATATCGCATCTTTAGCCGGTATAATACTCGGCGCAGTAATGTTTGTATTCGGTGTTTTCAGTAATGGTGGATTTGAAGCTTTGAAAAACATGGTTGATTCGGCGTCTATCATCATAACAGTCGGAGGTTCTATCTCCGGTGTACTGGCAGCACACAAGTTACCGGATTTCATTAACGGACTGAAGGGTATTACACTTACCTTCAAGGAAAAGGCAGAAGATCCGGCAGAGACGATCAAAAAGATCATTGATCTCTCGAATGTGGCAAGAAAAGAAGGATTGCTCGCATTAGAGGAAGCAGCCAATGATATTGAAGACGATTTTATGAAAAAGGGCGTAATGCTTGTTGTGGATGGTACGGATCCGGAACTGGTGCGTGGCATCATGGAGACAAGCCTGTCCTGTATGGAAGAAAGACATAAGAAAGTAATCGCATTCTGGGAGAAATGGGCAGAATTAGGTCCTGCATGGGGTATGATCGGTACGCTGATCGGTCTTATTAACATGCTTAAGAATCTGGAAGATGCATCGAGTATCGGACCGGCTATGTCGGTTGCCCTGGTCACTACATTATATGGTTCATTGATCGCCAACTGGCTTTGTAATCCAACTGCGTCAAAGCTTAAGGTGAATAATGAGAGAGAAGTTGCAATAAAAGAAATGATCGTGGAAGGATTGCTTTCCATTCAGGCAGGTGAAAATCCGCGTGTCATTGAAGAAAAGCTGAAATCATTCCTGACACCACAGGCAGCAGGAAGTCTCGGAGAAGGTGATGAAGCAGCCGGAGGTGAAGCATAGTGGCAAGAAAGAAGACAGAAGAAGCACCGGCAGGCGCTCCGGCATGGATGGCGACGTTTAGTGATCTTATGAATTTACTTCTTTGCTTTTTCGTTTTACTGTTTTCTATGTCAACAGTGGATGCTGAGAAGTTTGAGATGGTGATTGCATCTTTGCAGAGCAGCTTTAGTATTCTGCCGAGTGGTGGAGCTTCCATCGGAGATGGTGAGATGGTTTCTTCCGGCGTGAGCCAGTTACAGATGTATGACATCTATTATAATCAGATGGCAAATACGCAGACGACAGATGATACATCAGAAAGTTCAGATGTTGCGGAAGAGTATAAAGAAGAAGCGCTTGCCGAGTCAGAACAGATGGCAGAGCAGGTGCAGGATCTTGTAGCACAATATGGCATACAGGATCAGGTGGAAATCGATTTTAATGCGGAATATGTGCTGTTGAATTTAAATGGTGCAGTGCTGTTTGATTCCGGAAAATCTGAGATCAAGTCAGAAGCCTATCCTTTGATGGATAAGATTGGAAAGATTCTTCAGAGTTATCAGCAGAACATGATAGAGATAGAGGGACACACGGATAATATTCCGTTCACGCATTCTTCAAAATATGAAAATAACGATGTGCTGTCAATGTACAGGGCATTATATGTGGCAGATTATATGCGCAATATCACAACGATCGATCCGTCACATATCAAGTCATCCGGAAGAGGCGAATACGTTCCGATTGCAGATAATTCCACACCGGAGGGAAGGGCGCGCAACAGACGTGTTGAGATAAAGATATATAATTCATATTATTCCGAAATAAATTAATTAACAGAAGAAAGGCACAAATAATGAAAAAGAATCTGATGACAGTAATTATCCTCGCATTAGTTCTGGTGAATCTCGTTTTGACTGCAATTCTTGCGTTTACGATCATTCCTCAGACGAGAAAATCAAATCAGCTGATCGATAAGATCGCATCAGCAATTGATCTGGAGCTGGAAGATGGAAGCAGCAAAGATACCGCAGCAGTTCCGGTGGAAGATATTGAAGTTTATGATATTGAAGCCAGCTTTACCGTCAACTTAAGTCCAAGCGGTGATGGAAAAGACCATGTGGCTGTATTTTCTATCGGTTTGTCGCTGAATACAAAGAGTGACGGATACAAGAGCATAGGTACAGAAGGATTGAAAGCGAAGGAAACATTGATCAAAAATGATATCAATACCATTGTTTCCGAATATACAATGGAACAGTTCCGGGAGGACGAGCAGAGCGTTAAAGATGCTATCCTTGAAGATCTGCAGGAGATGTTCGGTTCTGACTTTATCGTTGGGGTAAGTTTCTCCAGTGTAAATACGCAGTAAATTAGAATGCTAGGTGGTGAAAGAGAATGGGTGAAGTCTTATCTCAAAATGAGATAGATAGTCTTCTGCAGGCATTGAGCAATGGAGAGCTTGATGCTGAGGACATGAAAGAAAAAGACGAAAAACAAGTGAAAAATTATGATTTTACCCGTCCGGCAAAGTTCTCAAAAGAGCATTTGCGTACGTTGGAAATCATTTTTGAACACTATGGAAGACTTCTTTCGACGAACCTGCCTGTTTATTTGAGAAAAACAGTACAGGTGGAAGTGATGAATTCAGAGGCGGTTACCTATTCTGAATTCACGAATGCGCTGTCGAATCCGGTTTTACTTGGATTGGTGAATGTATCGCCTTTGAGTGGCAGCATTATTATAGAGCTTGCAGATAATCTTGGATATGCGATCGTTGACAGGATGCTTGGCGGGGTGGGCACTCCGTTAGATAAGCCAAGAGATTTCTCTGAGATTGAACTTCTGATCCTGGAGAGGATCTATAATGTATGTGTAAGTCTTTTGCCGGAGCCTTGGTCGAGTGTCTGTGAGATTTCACCGCGGCTGGAGCGGATTGAGACAAACTCACAGTTTGCGCAGATCATTTCACCGACCGAGATGATCGCACTTGTGACATTACATATCAAGATTGGCGATGTGGAAGGTCTTATGAATATCTGTCTTCCGTATCTGACATTGGAAAGTGTCATGGACAAGCTGAATACAAAGTTCTGGTATTCCAATCTTCAGGAACACGACGATAAGCAGTATACAGATGCGATTGAAGCTTTGATCTCAAAAGCGAAGATTCCTGTAAAAGCGGTTTTGGGAAACAGTACCATTTCCGTGGATGATTTTGTAAATCTTCAGGTTGGAGATATTATCCGGCTGGATTCGGGTGTGAATCAGGATCTGAATATTTTTGTCGGTAATATAAAAAAATTTACTGCTCTGCCGGGAGCTGTCGGCGATAATTATGCAGTAAGAGTTACATCAGTGGTAAGAGAGGAGCAGTAGTAATGGATGGTGTTTTGTCACAGGAAGAAATCAGTGCTTTGCTGAACAACCCGGATGATGCAAATCAAAAGAATTTGCTTACAGATGCTGAGAAAGACGCGATTGGCGAAATTGGCAACATCAGCATGGGAACAGCAGCAACAACATTGTTTTCCCTTGTAAATCGTAAAGTAGATATTTCAACGCCGGTTGTATCTTTTGCAACATGGAGTGACATCTGTGATGCATATGAAAAACCGTGTGTATTTATCCGGATTGCATATACAGTTGGTTTGGATGGAAGTAATATTCTTGTTTTAAAAGAACATGATGTAAAAGTCATTACAGACCTGATGATGGGTGGTGATGGTACTAATACAGATGGAGAACTTGGAGAGTTACATTTAAGTGCAATCAGCGAAGCGATGAATCAGATGATGGGTTCCGCAGCGACCTCTCTTTCCTCTATGCTGAATAAGACCATCGATATCAGTCCGCCGGTCGCAGATCTTGTGGATCTTCATGATAATATTGATGAGGGATCAATCGCAGATTTTTTATCCGGTTCGTTTGTTAAGATTTCATTTAAGATGGAGATTGGAGATCTGGTAGACAGTGAGATCATGCAGTTGTATCCGGTTTCTTTTGCGAAGGAGATGTGCGCAAGCATTACAAAGAATATGGAAGCGGATACCAATTCCACATCGAACGAGGCAGAAAAAGCAGTGAGTGCACAGCCAGCTGCACCACAGCCTCAGATGGAACAGCCGATGGGAGGTCAGCAGGTTATGGGACAGCCAATGATGGGGCAGCCGATGATGGGACAGCCGATGATGGGACAGCCAATGATGGCACCGAATATGAATCAAATGTATGCACAGCCGGTAAATGTACAGCCGGCACAGTTTCAGGCTTTTAATCCAAGTATTGCACAGGTTGCAGGAGCAGAGAACATCGGATTGATCATGGATGTTCCACTTGAAGTGACAGTAGAACTTGGAAGAACAACAAAGTCGATCCATGAGATTTTGGATTTCGCACCTGGTACGATTATCGAGTTGAATCGAATTGCCGGTGAACCAATAGATATTCTGGTAAACGGAAAATACGTTGCCAAGGGTGAAGTCGTAGTAATTGAAGAAAGTTTTGGTGTGAGAATCACTGAAATTGTGAAATAAGATAGGAAAGAAGAGGAGAAACAAATAATATGGCTAAAGTAATGATTTGCGATGACGCAGCATTTATGAGAATGATGATTAAGGATATCTTAACAAAGAATGGTTATGAGATTGCTGCAGAGGCAGAAAACGGACAGAAAGCAGTAGAAAAATATCCAGAAGCAAAACCAGATCTTGTATTAATGGATATCACAATGCCTGAGATGGATGGTATTGAAGCATTAAAGAAGATCAAAGCATTAGATCCAGGAGCTAAAATTATTATGTGTTCTGCAATGGGACAGCAGGCTATGGTTATCGAAGCAATCCAGGCAGGAGCAAAAGACTTTATCGTCAAACCATTCCAGGCAGAGCGTGTTCTTGAAGCAGTAAAAAAAGTTGTAGGTTAATATGATATTACTCAGTTCTGCATTAGGCAGTTTTATCCAGCTGTTGGGCGTATTGATCATTTTTCTCTTTGTGCTGGCGATCACCTATTTCACAACAAAGTGGATCGGTAATTATCAGAAAACAAATTTTGCAAACAAAAATCTGCAGATTGTGGAATCAATACGTGTTGGAAATAATAAGTTTATTGCAATTGTAAAAGCAGGTGAGGTTTACCTTGTTGTAGCTGTTGGAAAAGATGATGTGACACTGCTCACACAGCTTACAGAAGAACAATTAAGCGAAGTACCGGATCTCTCTGCGGCACAAAACAGATTTCCGATGGATGGGAAGGCTGCACAGGAGAATTTCCGTGAGGTATTGAACCGGGTGAAGGAACATTTTCCTAAGAAATAGGTTTTGATTATGACAAGAGTGAAAAAGACATATTGTATGGTGTCACTAATTGTGGCAATGGTGGTACTTGTTCTGACGCTTTCATGGTCAGCGGGTGGAACAACTGTGTATGCAGCTTCCATGGATCCGGACAGTATCACAACATTTGATGGTGACAATTCAGAGGGTGGTGTCACCAGAGCAGCAGAAGACAGTACAAATGGATTGACAATTTCATACAACAATGATGGCGGATCATTGTCGGCACCGGTGAAGATGCTTTTGGTATTGACAATTTTATCACTGGCACCATCGATACTGATCATGCTGACTTCTTATACAAGAATTATCATTGTATTACATTTTCTGCGTACCGCAATTGGAACGCAGACCGCACCACCTAATCAGGTATTGATCGCGTTGGCTTTATTTTTGACATTTTTCATTATGTGGCCGACATTCCAGCAGATCAATACAGAGGCGATCCAGCCTCTTGACAAGGGTGAGATTACGACGGAAGAGGCATTTACCGTCGCACAGGGACCAATCAGGGAATTCATGTACGGTCAGACGCAGGAAAAAGATTTAAAGCTGTTTGTGGATATTTCAGATGAAACCTATGACAGTTATGATGATGTTCCGATGACGACTCTGATCCCGGCATTTATCTTAAGTGAATTGAGAGCTGCATTTATTATCGGTTTCGTGATTTATATTCCGTTTATCGTAATTGATATGGTCGTAGCATCCGTGCTGATGTCCATGGGTATGATGATGCTGCCTCCGACAACGATCTCCCTGCCATTTAAAATATTGCTTTTTATTCTGGCAGACGGATGGGATTTAGTGATCGGAAGCCTTGTAAAAACGTTTTATTAGTGGAATCTGAGGTGATGAGATATGATAACAGAGGGACAGGTTCTTGATATCGCAAAAGATGCAATTTATTATATTATTATCTGTAGTGCCCCGGTTTTGATAATTTCGCTGGTGGTTGGTTTGATTATCAGTATTTTTCAGACAGTCACTTCGATTCAGGAGCAGACACTTACATTTGTACCAAAGATTGTGGCAGTATTTATTGGATTGATGGTATGTGGTTCGTGGATTCTGAATCAGCTGTCGGAATTTGTGACGACCTTATGGTCGAACTTCAGTATTTATCTTGGATAGGTTTGACATATGGTGCAGTATTCATTTTCATTGGAAAATTTTGAAATTTTTATCTTAATACTTGTTCGCGTATCCTGCTTTGTATACATTGCACCTTTTTATGGGATGTCGAATGTGCCGAATCAGGTGAAGATAGGGCTTTCTGCGATGATCGCACTTCTGGTGTCTGGGTTTGCAGATGTTTCACAGGTTGAATATACCGGGCTTATAGGATATGCAGTCATTGTTTTGAAAGAGGGAATTACAGGGTTGCTGATCGGACTTGCTGCAAACGTTTGTAATTCCATTATTTTATTTGCGGGTAATATCATTGATATGGATATCGGTCTGTCAATGGCAACCGAATTTGATCCGATCAACAACGCGCAGGTAACATTAACTGGAAATCTGTATAATTATTTTATACTGATGCTGCTTGTGGTAACCGACATGCATCATTATATATTACGGGCCTTTGTGGATGCATTTACAGTCATACCGGTCAATGGACAGGTGTTTGACTGGGAGCATCTGATGAGATCCATGACAACTTATATGGGAGACATGTTTGTGATAGCATTTCGTATCATTTTGCCGGTATTTGCATGTATCATGATCTTAAACTGTATCCTTGGTATCATGGCGAAGGTTTCACCGCAGATGAATATGTTTGCGGTAGGTATGCAGATGAAGATTATGGTTGGATTTGTTGTACTTTTTCTGACCGTATCATTGCTGCCAAGTGTGGCAAATTTCATTTTTACGGAAATGAAAAAATTGATGGTACTTTTTATAGAAGGAATGTATTGACTTGGAACAGCAGAAACAGTTACATTTGATCATGGAATGGGATCTTCAGTGGTTTGCAAAGGACGGACCCGGTGGTGAAAAAACAGAACCGGCGACAGCAAAGAAACTGAGGGAGGCAAGAGAGGATGGCAAAGTCGTAAAAAGTAAAGAACTTACGGCGGCATTTGACCTGATCATTTTATTTCTTGTCCTGAAAATTTTTGTTTCATTTGTGGGTAACAGACTCATGAATAGTTTTGTGGATATCTACGGCAGGATACCGGATTTTGTAAGGGAGAATGCCGTTGATGTGACGGAAAAGTCAGTCGCAGCGCTTATGTCCGATGCACTGATACAGATTCTGATCGTCTGTGTTCCCTTTTTTGCATTTGGATTTGTTGTGACGGCGCTGATCAGTGTGATCCAGGTTGGGTGGAAAGTGACAGGGAAACCGTTGCAGCCCAAATTCGATAAATTTAATCCAATCAATGGATTTAAAAGAATTTTTTCAAAAGATTCTATTTTTGAACTGGTCAAATCTATTCTTAAAATTTTTGTTATCGTCTATGTGGCATATACCTCGATCAGAGGTCATGCACAGGACATTTTTATCCTATATGAGATCCCACTGATGCAGGCGATCATGCTTTGCGGAACGGTGATCATCAATGCTGGTCTGAAAATCAGTCTCGTCTATTTAGTGATCGGTCTGGCAGATTTTATTTATCAGAAGTATCGTTTTAATGAAGATATGAAGATGACCAAACAGGAAGTGAAGGACGAGTTTAAAAATACAGAGGGTAATCCGGAAATCAAAGGCAGACAGAGACAGCGTATGCGTGAGGCTTCCAGAAGACGTATGATGCAGGATGTTCCAAAAGCGGACGTTGTCATCACGAACCCGACTCACTTTGCAGTTGCGATCAAGTATGATGCTGAGACATCAAAGGCACCGGTTGTTCTTGCAAAGGGAGAAGATTATCTGGCACAGAAAATCAAAGAGGCTGCCAGAGAACATCATATTGAGATTGTGGAAAACAAACCACTTGCGCGGATGCTGTATGCAAACGTGGATATCGGACAGGAAATTCCACCGGAACTGTATCAGGCAGTTGCCGAGATCCTCGCAATGGTTTACAATATGAGAGAAAAATAATTTGAGAGTGACTAAGGAGGAAAAGGCATGAAAAAAGCGGACATTGGCGTAGCGTTATATTTACTTGCGGCCGTTATTTTTTTCATTGTTCCAATCAGTTCCACCTTGTTGGATGTGATGATCGCGATCAATATTTCTATCGCGTTAATTATACTGTTTAATACATTATTCGTGAAGGAAGTACTGGATATGTCTTTCTTCCCGACTCTTTTACTGTTCACGACTATTTTTAGAATTTCACTGAACGTGTCGTCTACCAGACTGATCCTTTCAACAGGAGCACCTGGTAATGTTGTCACAACGTTTGGCCAGTTCGTAGGTGGCGGTGATCTTGTCATTGGTGCAATCATATTCATTGTACTCATTATTATCCAGTTTGTAGTTATTAATAAAGGTTCTGAGCGAGTTGCAGAGGTAACAGCACGTTTCACACTGGATGCAATGCCGGGTAAACAGATGGCGATCGACGCTGACTTAAACACCGGAGCGATCACAGAGAAGGAAGCAAGGGAGCGCAGAAATAAGATTCAGGAAGAATCCGCTTTCTTTGGTTCCATGGATGGTGCTACAAAGTATGTTAAGGGAGATGCAACGGCAGGTCTTATCATTACATTTATCAACCTGATCGGTGGTACGGTCATGGGCGTGATGAGTCAGGGATTAAGCTTTGCAGAAGCGATCCAGCAATATGGTATCCTCACCATCGGTGACGGACTTTGTTCCCAGATCCCATCGCTTCTGATTTCTCTGTCAACCGGTATTCTGGTAACGAAAGCTTCCAAGGAAGCAGATTTTGGAACTGTTCTGGTAAGCCAGCTTTTTGGCATTCCGAAGGTGCTTTATCTGGTTGGTGCAACGCTTGCATTTTTGGGGATCACGACACCTTTGACATGGTATCTCTTTGTCGGTCTTGGTCTTGTGTTCATCATTTCCGGACGTATGATGGATAAACAGATCCGTGTGGAGAGCATTGAGGAGGAAGTGAGTGAGGCAGAGACGGAGGCAGAGGAGATACGCAAACCGGAAAATGTTGTTTCACTGCTTCAGGTAGATCCGATCGAACTGGAGTTTGGATATGGTATTATTCCATTGGCAGATGTCAATCAGGGTGGCGACCTTCTTGACCGTGTTGTCATGATCCGTAGACAGATCGCCTTGGAACTTGGTACGGTTGTGCCGATCATCCGTCTGCGTGATAATATCCAGCTGAATCCGAACCAGTATATTATTAAGATCAAGGGTATCCAGGTGACAGAGGGAGAGATCCTTTTTGACCATTATATGGCGATGAATCCAGGGTATGTAGAGGAAGAGATCACTGGTATTCCGACCTTTGAGCCATCCTTCCATCTGCCTGCGATCTGGATCACAGAGAGCCAGAGGGAGAGAGCGGAAAGCCTTGGATATACCGTTGTCGATCCGCCATCCATTATTGCTACACACCTGACAGAGGTGATCCGGAACCATATTGCGGAGCTTTTGACAAGGCAGGATGTACAGAATCTGGTCAACAATCTGAAAGAGAGCAATCCGGTTCTTGTGGACGAACTCATACCAAAATTGCTTGGTCTTGGTGAAGTACAGAAAGTATTACAGAATTTATTGAGCGAGGGAATTTCCATCCGAGATCTTTTGACTATTTTTGAAACACTTGCAGATCATGCCGCTGTGACAAGAGACACGGATGTCCTGACAGAATATGTCCGCCAGAGTCTGAAGAGGGCGATCTCAAATAAATTCTTCCCGGCAAACGAGACAACCAGTGTAATCACTTTAGATCCGAAGATCGAGCAGGAGATTATGTCGTCAGTCAAACAGACAGAGCAGGGAGCGTATTTAACCTTAGACCCTGAACGCACCAAGGCCATTATGGCATCTTTGGAGCAGGAGGCTGCAAAGCTTGAAAATATGGGAAAAACTCCGATCGTTATCACTTCACCGATTGTCCGTATGTATTTTAAGAAACTGACAGAAGATTATTTCAAAGATCTGATCGTTGTTTCATACAATGAAGTGGAATCGAATATTGAATTACAATCAGTAGGGATGGTGACAGCATAAATGACAATAAAAAAATTCCAGGGAAAAACACAGGAAGAGGCAACAGAGAAGGCAAGACAGGAGCTTGGAGCCGGAGCTGTTGTGATGAATGTAAAAGAAATCAAACCAAAGGGGCTTTTTAATTTTTTTAAGGGCTCTACCTTTGAAGTCACTGCAGCGATCGAGGAAAAGGAGCAGTTTTTAAATGCTGTCCAGATGGCAGCAATGCAGCAGAAAAAGATTGAAAATATTAATCTTGCCGCAGATGAGAAGATCAGTATTCCGCTTCCGGCAGAAAAAACTGTTGAGCCAGCGCCTTCCTATCAGCGTCCGGTAACACCAGAAAAAGAAGTTGTGGTGAATAAGAGCGAAAGTGATATTGAAAAGAAATTGGAAAACCTTTCCAATATTTTGGAAAAAAAGCTCAGTGAAGATGGAGCAAGGGAGGCAGAAATGCCGGTGACTCCTAAGGCATCTCCAAAAAATCTTGAAAATTTCAAGTTTATGAAGATGCTCTACCGTACCATGCTGAACAATGATGTAAATGAAAAGTATGTCAATCAGATTCTCGATGAAGCTGAGAAGGTTACAAACAGCGGAAGCAATGTTGATATTATTCTTTCCAATGTTTACCAGAAGATGATCTTAAAACTTGGAGAGCCAAATTGCATTGACTTGTCAGGAAAGAAGCCGCATGTTATATTTTTTGTAGGACCTACAGGAGTAGGCAAAACAACCACGATCGCCAAGATCGCAGCAAAGTACAAGGTGGAGCATGACAAAAAGGTTGCTATGCTGACAGCAGATACTTACCGGATCGCAGCGGCAGAACAGTTAAAGATTTACGCCAATATTTTAGATGCACCGGTGAAGATCATTTACTCTGCGGAAGAACTCAATCAGTCTTTGGAGACACTGGCTGAATACGACCTTGTATTTGTGGATACTGCAGGTTTTTCCCATAAGAATGAGGAACAGCGTGAAGATATTAAGAAACTGGTCAATGGTCTTGACCTAAAATATGAAAAGGAAGTTTACCTTGTTTTAAGTGCTACAACGAAGTATAAGGATCTTATGGAGATTGTTGACATTTATAGGGAAATTGCAGAATATAAGATTATTTTTACAAAATTAGATGAAACCACTTCATTTGGCAATATATTAAATATCCGCTTATATTCAGGGGCAGATCTGTCTTATATGACAAATGGACAGAGCGTTCCGGATGATCTGGAAGTATTTAATACCCAGATGGTGGTAAAACAACTGCTTGGAGGAAAGTAACAGATGGATCAGGCAGAAGAACTGCGCAATGTGATCAAAAAACAGAATCAGAGAACAAAGAAGCCCGCCAGGATCATCACTGTCACAAGTGGAAAGGGCGGTGTGGGAAAATCCAACATTGCCGTAAATCTTGCAGTCCAGTTTCAGCGGATGGGGTTGAAAACGATCATTTTTGATGCAGATATCGGACTTGCAAACGTGGAAGTGATGTTTGGAACAATTCCCCAGTACAGCCTGAACGATCTGATCTATCATGACAAAGAAATCGAGGACATCATTACGGATGGACCGGAGGGGGTTGGCTTTATTTCCGGCGGCTCCGGTATTATGGGACTGAGTAATCTGACACTGGATCAGATCAGTTATCTGGTAAAGTCAGTGGAAAAGCTTTCTGTGATCGCAGATATTGTGATCGTTGATACAGGCGCAGGAATTTCAGACAGTGTCATGGAGTTTGTGGCGTCAAGTCCTGAGATTTTACTGGTGACTACACCGGAACCAAGCTCACTTACGGATGCATATTCGCTATTGAAGATGCTTTACCGCAATCCGAAATACGATAAGAATGAATCGGTGATCCATGTACTGACGAACCGTGTTGCTTCCTTTGGTGAGGGAAAGATGGTTTTTGACAAACTGGAATCGGTTGTAAAACAGTTTCTGGATGGCTCTGTCCATTATATTGGGATCATCCCACAGGATGCGATGTTAGAGAAAGCGGTGCGGATACAAAAACCGGTTTCCATCGTGTCGCCGAATGCAAGGTCTTCAAAACGGTTTGAGGAACTGGCACAGTATTTAGTGTCTGGCGGAAAGCAGGATTCTTCGGAACAAAATGCTTTCAGACAATTTCTGACAAAATTATTTAACCTTTCATAAGGAGAGGAGCTATATGGCATTTACAGATTTGATAAAGCCTGGTGACAAGATCGATATCAGGTTATTACAACAGGTTGAAAATGAGGAGCGGACTGGCGATACGGTTAAAGTTTACAAGAGCCAGGTTCTTGATATAAATAAGCGTGGCAATCTTGAGATTTCAATGCCTACAGAGGGAACAAAACTGATTCTTCTTCCTCTGGATGTACGTTTGGAATTTGTTTTTTATTCCGGAGGATTCTTATATAAAAGTATCGGACAGATCGTAGAGCGCTTCAAGCGGGATAATATTTATACACTGGAAGTAGAACTTAAAACACGTCTGGAAAAGTTCCAGCGCAGGGAATTTTACCGATATGAGTGTTCCATTGATTTTAAGTTTTTCGAACTGACGGAAGAGCAGGCAGATCTTGCAACAGTGGAAGAGATTTTTGCCCAATTGCGCGATGAACATTTTAATGACAAGATACGTACAGGTACGATCGTTGACATCAGCGGTGGAGGCATCCGCTTTAATTCAGATACGGAGTTAAAGAGTGGAGATCATATCCTTGCGGTAGCACATCTCGCAAATGAAAGAATGAATCAGGAATTCCATATTGTTGGTTCTGTTATTTCCTGCGAGAAGAAGGAGCAGGTAACGGAAAAGAAATATGTTTCCCGTGTCAAGTTTATGATCAAAGACGACAGAGTACGAGAGGATATTATCCGATATATTTTTGAAGAGGAACGATTAACACGTCAAAAGGATAAAAGGTAATGATTATGAAAAAAAATATTCTTGTTGTTGATGATTCTGCACTCATGAGAAGGGTTATATGTGATATAATCAATTCCGATGATACATTTCAGGTAACAGATGTGTGCCGCGATGGGCTGGAAGCATACGAAAAGCTGAAGGTCAACCGTTATGATGGCGTGATCCTTGATGTCAATATGCCAAGGATGGGCGGTCTGGAACTTTTAGAGCGCCTGCAGAAAGAACGCATTAAGACAAATGTGATCATGGTCAGTACCATGACAACACGGGATGCGGATGTGACGATCCTTGCGATGGAGCGTGGAGCAGTTGATTTTGTGACAAAACCAACAAATATCATTGAGGCAAAAGGGGATGCGTTCCGGAAAGAAATCTTAGGTATTTTAAATGCCGTTTTAAAGACAGAACGGATCAGCCTTACAGAACGCAGACCTGCAGTGGCAGCTGTCAGTGCTGTGCAGAAACGCAATGCATCGGCAGAAACAAGGTTTAAGAATAAAATTGTTGCACTTGCATGTTCTACCGGTGGACCAAAAGCTTTGCAGAGTGTCATTCCTTATCTGCCGGCCAATCTGGATGCCCCAATGGTTCTTGTGCAGCATATGCCTGCCGGATTTACGAATTCCATGGCAAACCGTCTGGATGAGATCAGTAAGATCCATGTAAAGGAAGCCGAGAATGGAGAAATCCTGAAAAAAGGAACTGTTTACATTGCGCCGGGCGGAAAACACATGGAAGTAAAGAAGTGTCCGGATGGCTCACATAAGATCGTATATAACGATATGCCACCGATCGGCGGATTGAAACCATGCGCAAATATCACATATGATTCTTTGAGGACATGTGGATATGATCAGGTAGTGTGCGTTGTGCTTACAGGAATGGGTGCTGATGGAACCAATGGAATCCTGGAATTATCAAAAGTAAAACCAATTTATACGATTGCACAGGATGCGCAGACATGTGTTGTCTATGGCATGCCGAAAGCAATTGCGGAGACGGGACTTGTAAATGAAGTCGTTCCGCTGACAGAAGTAGCAAATTCAATCACAAAGAATGTGGGGGTAAATTAACATGGATGTAAGCCAGTATCTGGAAATATTTATTGATGAATCAGAAGAACATCTGCAGACATTAAGCGATTGTATCATGGTCCTTGAAAAAGAACCGGACAATAAAGATACGATCAATGAAGTGTTCCGTGCGGCACACTCTTTAAAGGGTATGGCAGGTACCATGGGCTTTAAGAGAATGCAGCATCTGACACATGATATGGAAAATGTGTTTCAGGAAGTGCGGAGCGATCACATAAAAGTCACAAGTGGGATGATCGATCTCTTGTTCAAATGTCTGGATGCACTTGAAGGTTATGTTGACAATATTAAGAGTACCTCCGATGAGGGAACAGAAGATAACGAAGTTATCATCAAAGAATTAAATGATTTTATTGCAAAAACAGAGGGTGCGGAAGAAACAGGGAATACTGAGACTTCTGAAGCAAAAGAAGCAGCACCTGAATCCACTCAGGAAGAAAAAGCAGGACAGGAAAAAATCGAACTGACAAATGACGAGAAGAAGGCAATCCGTGAAGCGGAGTCAAATGGACAGCATATTTACGTCATGACAGTTCATATCCAGAAAGACTGTCTTTTGAAGGCAGCCCGTGCATTCCTTGTATTTAAGGCTGTGGAAGATTTTGGACAGATTCTGGTATACCGTCCAAGCTCACAGGATATCGAAGACGAGAAGTTTGAGTTTGAGTTCAGCTTTTTCCTTGCCTCGGAAGAATCTGAGGACAAGATCGTAGCAGTAGCAAAGGCTGTTTCTGAGATTGAAAAAGTAGATGCGGAAGAGATCCATCTTGATGAATATGTAAAAGAGGCAGAAGCACAGGAAGAACAGCAGGCAAAAGAAGCGACAGCGGAACAGAAGGAAGCACCTGCAGAAGCTCCAAAGGCGGCTGAGAAGAAGGCACCGGCTGCAAATGCCAAGAAACAGACCAATGCAAAACCGGTAACCGGAAGAACTGTCCGTGTAGATATTGAAAAACTGGATGCTTTGATGAATCAGGTGTCAGAGCTTATTATTGCAAAGAACAGTCTGGTCTCCATCAGCTCTAACGAGAGTGGTGAGTATCAGAATCAGTCGTTCCATGAACAGATTGAATACTTAGAGCGTATCACAACGAATCTTCATGAGTCTGTTATGAAAGTCCGGATGGTACCTATCGAGAGCGTTGTAAATAAGTTCCCTCGTATGATCCGTGATCTTTCCCGCAAGTTAGGAAAGAAAATGGAGCTGTATATGACTGGTGAAGATACAGAGTTAGACAGAACTGTAGTCGATCAGATCGGTGATCCGTTACAGCACTTACTCCGTAACTCAGCAGATCATGGTCTGGAAGACAATGCAACCCGTGTAGAGAGAGGAAAACCGGAAGTTGGTTCTATCTTCCTAAAAGCTTTTCAGGAAGGCAATAACGTTATCATTGAAGTGGGAGATGATGGTAATGGTATTGATGTTGCAGCGGTAAGGGACAAAGCTGTTGAACGCGGTGTCATTACAGCAGAACAGGCGGAGAATATGAGCCAGAAAGAGATCATCAATATCTTATTCCTTCCAAGTTTCTCTATGGCAAAGAAGATTACTGACATCTCCGGACGTGGTGTTGGTCTTGATGTTGTAAAATCTAACATCGAAGCACTTGGTGGTGACGTTGAAGTCCGCACACAGCTTGGAGAAGGAACAACTTTCATTGTCCGTCTGCCGCTGACACTTGCGATCATCCAGGCATTAATGGTTGAGATCCGTGATGAAAAATATGCGATCGCACTTGGATCCATTTCAAATATTGAAAGTATCCCGGTAAATGAGATCAAATATGTTCAGGCTCAGGAGGTGATCCATCTCCGTGGTGCCGTTATCCCACTGATCCGTCTTGATCAGGTACTGGATATGGAAGAAAAACAGGAAGAACCGGAGAATCTTACGGTTGTTATCGTTAAGAAAGGCGACAGCCTCGCAGGTCTTGTTGTAGATAATCTGATCGGACAGCAGGAGATCGTTATCAAATCTCTTGGAAAGTATATCAACAACAATAAGATTATCAGTGGCGCAACCATTCTTGGCGATGGTGAAGTTGCATTAATCCTTGACGTTAATACATTGATGTAATGGAGGAGACGAATATGGAGAAAAATATAGATATCGCTGAAAATGATGCAAAACAGTATATTGTTGTAAAAATCGGCAGCGAACAGTACGGAATTGATATCAGCTATATTGACAATATTGTGCGTATGCAGAAAATCACACGTGTTCCAAAGATTCAGACATACTTTAAAGGGGTCATCAATCTTCGTGGGGAGATCGTGCCTGTTATGAGTGTGCGTAAAAAAATGAATCTGGATGATGATGTCATCACAAATGCCAGCAGGATCATTATTTTAAAGCTTGAGGAAAAAGGAACGATCGGAATCATTGTAGATGAAGTAAAAGAGGTTGTTACTTTATGCACCGATGAGATTGATAAGACAAGCGGAAGCAAGGACGGAAAAGCCATGTTTATCAATGGTGTTGGCAAACATGGGGACGAACTGATATCTTTATTTGAGATCAGTGCGATTGTAGAAGAAAAAGAAAATGCGTAATTCCATAAAGTGAGACCTTTCTTACAAGGTCTCACTGTGTTTATTATGCAGAAACAGATGGAGAAAATAAATGACAAAGTATACGTTGGATGAAGTTAATGATATGTACGTGGACGTGCTCAAGGAGATCGGAAATGTCGGCTCCGGTAACGCAGCGACCGCAATCGCAAATATGGTCGGCACCCGCATTGACATGAAAGTCCCAAATGTAAAATTGATGGACGTAGGAAAATTAGGAAGTGCGATCGGACCGGAAGAAGAGACGGTGATCGGTATTTTTCTTGAGGTATCGCATGATATTGATGGAAGCATGATGTTCCTGCTGGATTTAGAATCCGGACATTATCTTGCGGATAAGCTTTTAATGAAGGAAAATGTGGTTCATGAGCAGATGGAAGTTTTTGATGAAATGGAACTTTCAGCATTGAAAGAGGTGGGGAATATTATTACAGCGTCCTACCTTTCAGCACTGGCTTCCATGACAAATTTAACGATTTTACCATCTGTTCCGTATATCTGTGTCGATATGGCGGCTGCTATTCTGAGTGTTCCGGCCATTGAGTTTGGTCTGGTTGGTGACCGGGCATTATTGATCGAGACAGAGATCTGTGCAGATGTAGCGATCAGAGGCTATTTTATTCTGATGCCGGAACAGGAATCTTATTACAAAATATTATCAGCACTTGGGTTGTCACTGTAAGGAGTTTGTATGGGGAATATCATTAAGGTTGGAATGGCGGATTTGAATGTATGCAAGGCTCCTGACGGACTCACAACACTTGGACTTGGTTCCTGTATCGGACTGACGCTCTATGATCCGGTTACAAAGATTGGCGGCATGGTTCATTATATGCTTCCGGACAGCACAAAAGTGAGCAACAATTCAAATAAGGCAAAATTCGCAGATACAGGAATTGAAGAATTATTAAAAAAAGTCATTGCTGCAGGGGCAAGTAAGACAAGGCTTGTTGCCAAGATTGCTGGCGGTGCGAAGATGTTTGAGGTCAGTGGTTTATCAGATGTCGGAAATATCGGTGCGAGAAATGCAGAAGCAGCAAAGAAGATTTTAAAAGAAAAAGGAATCCGGCTGGTTGCCGAAGACACCGGATTAAACTATGGACGCACGGTCGAGTTACATTGTGACACCGGAGAATTTCTGATAAAATCAGTAGGAAAGCCAATTAAAACTATTTAAAAAATCGTGAAAAACGTTTTTAGTGGAGAGATTATGAAAACAAAAGGCATACCGGCAGTCGTGATGCTGCTTGCAGGGTTTGTCACATGCATCATTGGAATTGTACAGCATATGGAAACGGATGTTTTTATCAAGACATTGCTTGCGGTTTTAATTATTTTTTATTTATTAGGATGCATTGTGAAACTGGTTCTTGATAAAAACTTTAAAGAAATGGATGAACCTGAAGAAAACCAGGAAGAGTCCGGAGAAGAACAGACACAGGAACAGTCAGACTCGGACGGGGAGAAGAAGAGTGAATAACTTGAACCTGGGGGCTTCATATGAAAACGGTAGATAGAGAGAAACTCTGGGAAGAATATCAGAAAAAAAAGACACCGGAGTTGAGAGAAAAACTAATAATAGAATATTCGCCGCTTGTCAAGCTTGTTGCCGGAAGATTGAGCATGTATCTCGGATATAATGTGGAATATGATGATCTTGTAAGTTATGGTATCTTTGGTTTGATCGATGCGATCGATAAATTTGATCTCGGAAAAGAGGTTAAGTTTGAGACATATGCGAGTCTGCGGATTCGTGGAACGATATTAGATCAGATCCGTAAAATGGACTGGATTCCAAGAACTGTCAGACAGAAACAGAAAAAGATCGATGAGGCGATCAAACAGGTTGAAATGCGTACCGGAAAAAATGCTTCTGACGAGGAGATCGCACAGGAATTAGGACTTTCAGAAGACGAACTTACCACATGGCAGTCACAGCTTAAAGTCACGAATATCGTCTCCTTAAACGAGTATCTGGAGCAGGGTGCGGAACCGGTCATGGATGCACGGAGAAATTCCCATTTTATCCAGCCGGAAGATAAGGTTGAGGAAGAAGAACTGAAACAGAAACTGGAAGAATCCCTTGAAGTCCTGACAGAGAAGGAACGTAAGGTAATTCTTTTATATTATTATGAAGATCTGACATTAAAGGAGATCAGCAGCATTCTTGAAGTATCGGAATCGAGAATTTCCCAGCTTCATACGAAGGCTCTTTTGAAAATGCGCAAAAAGCTTGGAAATTATCTTGGAATTCTCATAGACAGAGAGTAGAGGTGATCATTATGTCCATCAGACCAGTTGATTTTAACGGAATGATACAACGCACGCAGGACGTGAGTACTTTAAAACAGAATGAAGACAACAGACCTGTGGTGGAACAGCAGACGATTTTTTCACAGGAAATGAAAAAAGTGGAGCAGAATCTCCATCAGGTGGTTCATGCCCGGGAAAAAGAGAATGCCGGTTATCGTTATGATGCCAAAGAAAAGGGAAATGGGCGTTATGAAAAGGAAGAACGGAAGAAAAAAGACAAGAAGCAGCAAAAGGCTGACAATGTTTATTTGAAGGGACAGACTTCCGGATTTGATATCAAGGTATAAGGAGCAGAAACATGACGATGATTGAAATTATCTTACTTCTGGTTGGATGTGTTTTTATGATCGGAAGTTTTTTCATCAGCGAAAAATTATCTTCTTCAGAGTTGAATAAGATCGCAGAATTAAGTGAAGATGAATTAAAAAAGATTATTGAACGTGAAGTGAATAATGCCGGTACACAGATGGATGAAGTGATCGAACAGAAAATCGAAGAAGCGGGTGAACAGGCAGAGCGTGCCATGGAGAAAGAGTCTAATGAACAGATCATGCAGATTCATGAGTACTCTGAAACGGTTATGGAATCCATGAAGAAAACACATGATGAGATCATGTTTCTTTACAGTATGTTAAATGACAAACATACCGAGATGACATCTATGACAGGAGATTTACAGCGTCTGGCTGCAGATATCCGAAATTTACAGGAAAATCTGTCCGCGAAAGCAGGCACTTCAATCAGGAAACCAGTTGCAGAATCCCATGTTGTGCAACAACCTGTAATGAAGCAGAATGCAGTTGTACAACCGATGACAGAGACGATAGATGTGCAGCCGGAACCTGAAGTTCAGGTGAATCGTTTCCAAGAAATTCAGGAACCTGAACAGAAAACGGAAAAACCGGAAACAGCGGATGCACAGGGCATGTCAAATGATATGATTTTAAAACTTTATGAACAGGGACTGAGCAAAGTCGAGATTGCAAAACAATTGGGACGTGGCCTTGGCGAAGTGAATTTAGTGATCGAATTGTATAAAGGGGACGAAAATCTGTGAAATTAAAATATTATTTAAGAGGTCTTGGCATTGGAATTATTGTCACAACGATTCTTCTGATGATTGCATTTGCACTGCATAAACCTACAATGTCAGATGCGGATATCATTGCAAGAGCAAAACAGCTTGGAATGGTTATGCCGGAGGATGAAGAACCGTTGCAGGACACTGAGACAACAGAGAGCACGGAAGTGACAGCAGTTCCTGAAACGGAAGCTGCACAAATTGAGGAACAGACGACAGAGGCTGCTGCAAATACAGAAGAACCGGTGACTGCAGATGAAACAGAGAATCCGGAATCAGAGATGACAGATACAGAAGTGGCAACAGAAGTATCATCAGAGGCAAATGAGGAAAACAACACAGCCGTGAATGCAGTGCCGTATACATTGGTTGTAAACAGAGGAGATGTGTGCAGAATTGTCTGTGAAAATCTTCAGGCAAACGGAGTTGTGGACGATGCGGAGGCATTCCGCAAGTTCCTTGGACAGAAGGGCTTTGCATCTTCCATCAGTGTGGGAAGTTACGCCATTCCTTATGGATTAGATTATGAGGAAATCTATCAGATTTTAAAACTTGGTCCTCAATAGAAAAAAATGCTTGCATACAGGAAAAGCCTGTGCTATAATCTACAAGGCTCAACTTGGAAGAAAAGAATCTTCCGGGAAAAATCACATGTGCTGACTTACAGACCGGTGCCAGATTTGGTTGTCTGCAAGAATGATACACATGGAAGAAAACAAAACCATGGAGGTAAAAAAATGAGTGTTATTTCAATGAAACAGTTATTAGAAGCAGGTGTTCATTTCGGACATCAGACAAGAAGATGGAATCCTAAAATGGCTCCATACATCTACACAGAGAGAAATGGTATCTATATCATCGACTTACAGAAATCTGTAGGTAAAGTAGATGAAGCTTACAAAGCTATGTCTGATATCGCTGCTGAAGGTGGTACAATCCTTTTCGTAGGAACAAAGAAACAGGCTCAGGATGCTATCAAATCTGAAGCAGAGCGTTGTGGAATGTTCTATGTAAACGAGAGATGGTTAGGTGGTATGTTAACAAACTTCAAGACTATCCAGAGCCGTATCGCAAGATTAAAAGAGATTGAGACAATGGCAGCTGATGGTACTTTCGAAGTATTACCTAAGAAAGAAGTTATCGCTCTTAAGAAAGAATGGGAGAAATTAGAGAAAAACCTTGGTGGTATCAAGGAAATGAAGAAAATCCCAGATGCTATCTTTATCGTAGATCCTAAGAAAGAAAGAATCTGTGTTCAGGAAGCTCATACATTAGGAATCACATTAATCGGTATTGCTGATACAAACTGCGATCCAGAAGAATTAGATTATGTAATTCCTGGTAACGATGATGCTATCAGAGCCGTAAAATTAATCGTTTCTAAAATGGCAGACGCTGTTATTGAAGCAAATCAGGGTGCAGAAGCTTTAGAAGAAGTAGCTGAAGAAGTTGCTGTTGAGGAAGAAGCAGAAGCATAAGAAGGACCTACAATATGCTGTCTGGTTAACCAGACAGCATATTTTTTAAAAACATTTATTCATATTGGAGGATACGAAAATGGCTATTACAGCAGCTATGGTAAAAGAACTGCGTGAATTAACAGGCGCAGGAATGATGGATTGTAAAAAAGCTTTAGGCGAGACAGACGGAAATATGGACGAGGCTGTTGAGTACTTAAGAAAAAATGGACAGGCAAAAGCTGAGAAGAAAGCAAGCAGAATTGCTGCAGAAGGTCTTTGTACAGTAGTTGTAAAAGATGACAAGACAGCAGCTGTTGTCGAAGTTAACTCTGAGACAGACTTTGTTGCTAAAAACGAGACATTCCAGCAGTTCGTAAAAGCTGTTGCAGAGCAGGCTGTTGAGTCTGATGCAGCTGATATGGATGCATTCATGGAAGAAAAATGGAATGAGGATCCATCTAAGACTGTAAAAGATGCTTTAGTAGAGAAAGTTGCAGTGATCGGTGAGAACCTTAAAATCCGTAGATTTGAGAAAGTTGTTGCTACAAACGGATGTGTTGTATCTTACGTACACGGTGGCGGTAGAATCGGTGTTATCGTTGAGGCTGAAACAGCAGTTGTAAACGATGCTGTAAAAGAAGCTTTAACAAACCTTGCAATGCAGATTGCAGCTTTAAATCCAAAATATGTTTCCAGAGATGAGATCAGCGAAGAATATATCGCACATGAGAAAGAGATTCTCTTAGCTCAGATCATGAACGATCCAAAAGAGTCCCAGAAACCGGAGAAAGTGATCAATGGTATGATCGAAGGACGTGTAAGCAAAGAATTAAAAGAAATCTGCTTAGTAGATCAGGTTTATGTAAAAGCTGAAGATGGAAAACAGACTGTTGCTAAATATTTAGACGAAGTTTCCAAAGCAGTTGGTACACCTGTAAGCGTTAAGAGATTTGTTCGTTTCGAGACTGGTGAAGGTATCGAAAAGAAACAGGAAGACTTTGCAGCTGAAGTTGCAGCTCAGATGAACGCATAATAAAAATTTGATTTTAGAAATACCCTGAGGACAATCCTGTTTTCAGGGTATTTTTTTTGTCGAAAATACGAAAAAAAATGATGTAAAAATTTGATGAAAAATATTGCCAAATGTTAGAAATTGTCTTATCATAGTGCATATAAAAAAGTTTACATAACTATTACAAAGGTAGTACAAAAACTACAAAACTAGAAAATGCGAAGGGGATGTTATAGTCATGGAAACAAAACAGAAAGTATCATTTATTCACTCTATCACAGCAAAGATTATGTTAATGGTAGTTGTTGTGGTAGCATTATCACTTACGGCCTGTATCGTAATAGCGGATACGAAGGCATCAACGACAGTTGGCAATGTCAATGAGAACTATATTATGAGTCTGACAGAGTCAGTAGCAAATACATTGGACAAGATTCCGGCAGAGGTTGATTTTTCCACCCAGTGTGCGGCTGTCATGCAGGACATGAGCATGGAGGGTGTTTCTTCAGCATATGGATATCTTGTAGATTCTGACGGCACGATGCTGTATCATCCAACCGCAGACAAAATTGGCAAGTCTGTGGAAAATGAAGTTGTAAAAGGTGTCGTCAGCCAGTTACAGTCGGGAAATGTTCCGAAAAATGCAGTTGTAACTTATGATTTTAAAGGAACAACAAAATACGCAGCGTATGCACTGACATCTGATCATAAAATTGTTGTGATGTCTGCGGACAAAGATGAGATTATGGAACCTGTAAGCAACATGGTCAATTTGATGGCAGCTACTATGGTCATCAGCTTGATTGTCTGTTGTTTCGTTGCACTGATCTTGACAAAAATGATCACAAAACCAATTGATGAATTGACATTAATTATTACCAAGACAGCTAATTTTGACTTTACCCATAACGCTAATAGCAGAAAATTATACAGCAGAAAAGATGAGATCGGGATTATGGCAGCTGAAATGCATATTATGCGCAAAAATCTGCGGGAGATGGTTGCAAGTATCCAGGATGCAGGACAGAAGATCAATGAGAATGTGTCTGAGTTAAACGAGGTTACGGATACAGTAAACCAGATGTGTTCCGACAACTCGGCAACCAGCCAGCAGCTTGCTGCCGGTATGCAGGAGACAGCAGCGACAACTGTCACGATCAATGAGAATGTGTCCCAGATCAAGGGAGAAGCTGAAACTATCAATACCATGGCAGAGGAAGGTGCAAAGAATTCAGAAACTGTTATGGATCGTGCTTTACAGCTTCGTACCAAGACTGTCACCGCAAGCAATAAGACAATGGAGATTTATAATTCTGTCAAGGAGAAAGCTGAAAAAGCAATTGAAGGCTCCAAAGCAGTTGAGAAGATCAATGAACTGACAGGAACTATCATGGAGATTTCTTCCCAGACAGGTCTTCTGGCTTTGAACGCATCCATCGAGGCGGCAAGAGCAGGAGAAGCAGGAAAAGGATTTGCTGTAGTTGCAACTGAAATTGGAAGCCTTGCAGACCAGACTTCCCAGGCAATTGCCAATATCAGTGCGATTGTAAAAGAAGTAAACGAGGCAGTCGGCAATATGTCGGAATGTCTGGAAGAGACAACAGAGTTCCTTGAGAAGAGCGTATCTGCTGATTACAAGGAATTTGAACAGGTAAGCGAACAGTACAAGGATGATGCGAATGTATTTAAGAGCAGCATGGAGGGAATCAAGACATCCATGGCGCAACTTGCAGGTGCGATCGAGCAGATCGCAAGTGCTTTGAGCGGCATCAACGATACGGTGGGTGAATCCTCTGTGGGCGTTACGGATATTGCAGAAAAAACTTCCGGCATGGTAGAGAAGACATCATCCGCAACAGATAAAGTAAAAGAATGTTATCAGTGTGTAGATGAGCTGAGAGATATTGTTACTAAATTTACATTAGAGTAACAGATTTGTAATTGGATGCGGAGGGGCAGAGCTGTTTTGACGGCTTGCCCCTTTTAAAATAGGAAAATTCTGACAATAATTGCAATAATTTGAAAAAATCATACGATTATATGCTGTTTTCTGCTTTGAAAAATCAAAAAATGTGTTACAATAGATAGGAGACAAATGATAAGCTTGGGGGTTATTCCATGCAGGATAAAGATACAGAGGCAATAAATAATCAAAGAAAACGAAGAAAAAGAATCGGACGGATTCGGAATGGTATTATAATGACGATTGCCGGATGGATCATCCTGTCGATGATACTGATCATTGTTTTATTTGTGCAGGTAATAAAGATTCAGCATAAACTGGATAATATTGTGACAGTCAGTTCGAAGGAACAGGTTCAGCAGGAAAATGCGCAGAAACCGGAAAGTGCCGGGGAGTCTGTTTATACCGATGTCACTGAAGCAACAGAGACACCAAAAACCTATGAGTCTGTGACACCGCCGGCTACCGGCATTTCAGAGGAAGAGAATCTTGCCGGGGATGGCGATATACATAAGGTTTACCTGACTTTCGAAGACGGGCCTTCTGATCATACCGGAGAGATTCTGGACATATTGGCTCAATATGATGTGAAGGCAACTTTTTTTGTGGTCGGGAAAGAGGATGAAGAATCCCAGGCACTGTATCAGAGAATCGCAGATGAGGGACATACGCTCGGCATGCATTCTTATTCCAACAAATACAGCCAGATCTATCAGTCAGATGAGGCATTTGAAGAAGATTTTGAACGCTTACGTGATGAATTGTATCAGGTCACAGGAGTGAACAGTATTTACTATCGTTTCCCGGGTGGAAGCAGTAACCAGATCAGTAACGTACCAATGAGTGATTTTATCCATTACCTGAATGAACAGGGAGTTATTTATTATGACTGGAACGTTTCTGCGGGAGATGCAGCATCGAATGCATATTCATCCGAGGAAATAGTTGCGAATGTGATGGATGATGTAGTAAAATATAAAACGTCAGTTGTTTTGTTACATGACGCATCGGATAAGTCAGCAACGGTAGAGGCTTTAGCACCATTGATCGAGGCATTGAATGAAATGGGCGCTGAGATCCTGCCGATTGATGAAGATACATCAGTTATTCAATATGTGAAGGCAGACAGTATTGACTAACTAAATATAAATGGAGGAAGATTATGGGATTTTTTAAAGATTTTAAAGATGATTTTTCACAGGCAGTGAATGAACTGATGCCGGGTGAGGACAATTTAGAAGATGGCGCAGCAAATGAAGATTTAGTTGTGAACACTTTGGAAAATGAAGTTGATGTTGAATCTGAACTTTCCAAATTAGACGGTCTTTTAGAGCAGGTGACTTCACAGACTGCAAAACAGCAGACTTCAGTGCAGAATCAGCCAGTTCCGTCCGCACCGCAGCCAAAGCCAGCAGGTGAAACAAAAATCGAACAGCCGGTGATCCCGGAAAATCATGTGAAAAACACTCAGGAGGAAAGAAAAATGGCAGACAATATAACACCAGTTGTCAATGAAACAAAACCAGTATCAGATGAGGTATCTGTAATTACAGAGGGAACGATCATCAAAGGAGATATCGTATCCAACGGATCTTTAGACATCAGAGGAAACGTTCAGGGAGACATTGGATGTAACGGAAAACTTGTTGTAACAGGTACAGTAACAGGTAACAGCAATTCTTCTGAATTTTTTGCTGATGCAGCTAAGATTGAGGGAGAAGTCGTAAGCACAGGTACTGTTAAGATCGGACTTGGCTCTGTGATCATTGGTAATGTAACATCTTCGTCTGCAGTTATCGCAGGGGCAATCAAAGGAGATATTGATGTCCAGGGTCCTGTTGTTGTCGATACATCCGCTGTTGTTATGGGTAACATCAAATCCCGTTCCGTACAGATCAACAATGGTGCAGTCATCGAAGGTTTCTGCTCCCAGTGCTACTCAGATGTTGATGTTGAGAGTCTTTTTGCTTCCAAGAATAATGAATAATCCAGAAAGGAAACGGATTCATAAATGAAACGAGTTTTTTTGAAATTAAGCGGAGAAGCATTAGCCGGTGAAAAACACACTGGTTTTGATGAACCAACCGTTACAGAAGTTGCAAAACAGGTAAAGCAGATTGCAGATAAAGGAATCCAGATTGGTATTGTGATCGGTGGTGGTAATTTCTGGAGAGGAAGAACTTCCGAGACGATCGACAGACCTAAGGCGGATCAGATCGGTATGTTAGCAACCATTATGAACTGTATCTATGTATCTGAGATTTTCCGTTCTGTTGGAATGGATACAGAGATTTTTACACCATTTTTATGTGGAAGCATGACAAAGCTTTTCTCTAAAGATGAGGCAGATAAATGTTTCCATGAGGGAAAAATTGTTTTCTTTGCAGGTGGAACAGGTCATCCTTATTTTTCTACCGATACGGGAATCGTATTACGCGCAATTGAGATGGAAGCAGAAGGTATTTATCTTGCAAAGGCAATTGATGGTGTCTATGACAGCGATCCGAAGCTGAATCCGGCTGCTAAGAAGTATGATGAGGTATCTATTCAGGAGGTAATTGACCAGAAGCTCGCTGTAGTAGATCTTACCGCATCCATTATGTGCATGGAAAACAAGATGCCGATGTATGTGTTCGGATTAAATGAAGAAAATAGTATTGTAAAGGCCATGAGTGGAGAATTTAATGGCACAAAGGTAACAGTTTAGGAGGCTAAATCCTCTCCTCACTCGGAGTTCGGATTTTTGCTTCGCAAAAACAAGGAGGCTAAATCCTCTGCTCCTGCATGGGCAGTCGCATTTTGCTTCGCAAAACAAGGAGGATTAATATGGACGAGAGATTAGTTCAGTTCGATGAGAAAATGCAGAAAACAATGAACAATTTATCAGAGGAATTTGGAAGTATCCGTGCCGGACGTGCCAATCCACATGTTCTTGATAAATTGAGAGTTGATTATTACGGAACACCAACACCTATCCAGCAGGTGGCAAACGTAAATGTTCCGGAACCTAGAATGATTCAGATTCAGCCATGGGAAGCTTCTATGGTAAAAGAGATTGAGAAAGTGATCATGACATCTGATCTTGGAATCAATCCTACCAATGATGGAAAGACAATCCGTCTTTTATTCCCAGAACTGACAGAGGAAAGACGTAAAGATCTTGCAAAAGACGTAAAGAAGAAAGGTGAGAGTGCAAAAGTAGCCATTCGTAATATTCGTCGTGATGCAAATGATTCCTTCAAGAAACTTGCAAAAGAGGATGTTTCAGAAGATGAAATCAAAGCATTGGAAGAAAATGCTCAGAAGATGACAGATAAATATATTGCAGCTGTCGATGAAGCAGTAGAAGTTAAAACAAAAGAAATTTTAACTGTATAAATAAATTGACAGAATAAAAGAAAGAGTGGGGGCATGAGAAAATCGTGTCCTCATTTTCGTAACTTATAAAAGAACAATATTTTGCAATGACAGCGGAACAAAAAAAATTACAAGGTTTTGTGCCGTTTGACTGGAACAGAAAGGATATACAATTAGCATGAAGATTCCACAACATGTAGCAATTATATTAGATGGAAATGGAAGATGGGCAAAAAGCAAAGGAATGCCAAGAAATTACGGACATACGGTCGGGGCTAAGAATGTGGAGACAGTCTGTCAGGCAGCCCATGATATGGGAATTAAATATCTGACCTTATATGCTTTTTCTACCGAGAACTGGAACCGGCCGGATAACGAAGTAAATGCATTGATGAAATTACTGGAATCTTATCTGAAAAACTGTATTAAAACTGCGGATAAGAATAATATGCGTGTCCGGGTGATCGGAGATACCACAAAACTCAGTGAGAAGTTTCAAAATCAGATCAAAGAATTGGAGTCTGCATCTGCACACAATGATGGTTTGAATCTGCAGATTGCGATCAATTATGGAAGCCGGGATGAGATGCTCCGGGGCATGCGGAAAATGTATGCAGATCTCCGTGACGGCAAATTGCAGGAAAACGAGATTGATGAGACACATTTTGAAGCTTATCTGGATACGAAAGATATTCCGGATCCGGATCTGTTGATCCGCACCAGTGGGGAACAGCGCTTATCGAATTATCTCTTATGGCAGCTGGCTTACAGTGAATTTTATTTTACGGAAGTTCCATGGCCGGACTTCCATAAAGAAGAATTAGAAAAGGCAGTTGAAGCATATAATAAACGTGACCGCAGGTTTGGCGCACTCTCAGAGGAGGATGGAGAAATATAATGTTTAAGACAAGATTATTAAGTGGAATCGTGTTAGTGATCGCAGCACTGGTTCTGATCATTACAGGCGGAGATGTTCTGCTGATCTCAACACTGATTATTTCCTATATTGGTATGTTTGAATTATATCGCATTTTTCACATTGAAAAAGAGGCGGTTGGAATCATTGGTTATCTGGCAGCGACCGTGTATTATTGTAATCTGAAATTTGCATTTTTGCCGGATACAATGGTGTTTGTATTAGGTGTTTTGATTCTTATGATGTTCGCATATGTATTTACATATCCGAAGTATAAGACGGAACAGGTACTTGCAGCATTTTTTGGCGTGTTCTATGTTGCTGTGATGCTGTCGTATGTGTATCAGACGCGTATGATCGAGGCAGGTGCCTACATTGTATGGCTTGTTTTTTTGTGTTCCTGGGGATGCGACACCTGTGCATACTGTGTAGGAATGTTGATTGGAAAACATAAAATGTCACCGAAATTAAGCCCTAAGAAATCAGTGGAGGGCGCTGTCGGCGGCGTCGCAGGCGCAGCGCTTCTTACGGTTATTTATGGTATGATCTTTAAAAATGCCATGCAGATCGATCAGACACATGTCTGGATCATGGCAGGAATCAGTGCGGTTGGAGCGTTGATCTCTATGGTTGGGGATCTGACTGCATCTGCCATCAAGCGGAATTACGAGATCAAAGATTACGGAAAACTGATTCCGGGACACGGTGGCATTTTAGACCGTTTTGACAGTGTGATCTTTACTGCACCGATCATTTATTTCCTTGCAGTGAACTTTATTAAATTATAAGATAAGGAAATTATAAAACATGAAAAAAATTGCAATTTTAGGTTCTACCGGTTCTATCGGCACACAGACACTCGATATTGTAAGAGAGCAGGGGGATATTCAGGTAGTTGCAATGGCTGCCGGAAGTAATATCAGTTTGTTAGAAGCGCAGATGAGAGAGTTCAAGCCATCACTTGTCAGTGTATGGGATGAAAAAAAGGCATCAGAACTTCGTACGAATACAAAAGACCTCGGCATAAAAATCGTGTCCGGCATGGAAGGACTTCTTGAAGTATCGGTGATCCCGGAGAGTGAGATTTTAGTGACCGCAATTGTTGGTATGCTTGGAATCAGACCAACGATTGCTGCAATTAAAGCAGGAAAGAAAATTGCTTTGGCAAACAAGGAAACACTTGTCACTGCCGGACATATTATTATTCCGCTTGCAAAGGAATACAAGGTGCCGATTCTTCCGGTGGACAGCGAACACAGTGCGATTTTCCAGTCGCTGCAGGGTGCCGGGGATAATAAGATCAGCAGGATTTTACTGACAGCTTCCGGCGGACCATTCCGTGGAAGAAAAGCAGATGAACTTAAGAATATTCAGGTGGAAGATGCCCTGAAACATCCAAACTGGAGCATGGGAAGAAAAATCACGATTGATTCTTCCACATTGGTAAATAAAGGACTGGAAGTGATGGAAGCAAAATGGCTCTTTGATGTGACTTTAGATCAGATTCAGGTTGTAGTACATCCGCAGAGTGTCATTCATTCTGCTGTAGAGTATCAGGATGGAGCAGTGATCGCACAGCTTGGCACGCCGGATATGAGACTTCCAATCCAGTATGCACTTTATTATCCGGAGCGCCGGAATCTTTCGGGCAGGAGACTGGATCTGTTTGAAATTGCAGATCTTACCTTCGAGAAGCCGGATACCGATACATTCCGTGGGCTTGCACTTGCATATCAGGCAATGGAAAAGGGCGGAAATATTCCGACTGTGTACAATGCTGCCAATGAGAAAGCGGTCAGTCTGTTTTTAGACCGGAAGATTTCTTATCCGGAGATCACAGAGTTGATCGAGGCATGTATGGAAAATGCAGAGTTTATCGATCATCCGGATGTGGATGAAATTTTGGGGACAGAAGCAGCTGCTTATGAGTTTATTGAAAAAAAGATGAGTGCAAAATAAAACGCATTTAAAAATGCAACAAGACATCAGGAAAGGTTTTTTACATGAAAATTATTATCGCATTACTGATATTCAGCATTATTATCCTGTTTCATGAACTGGGACATTTTTTACTTGCAAAGGCAAACGGAATCCGTGTCAATGAATTTTCACTTGGATTAGGACCTACACTTTTCGGAATCCAGAAAGGTGAGACAAAATACTCCATCAAACTGCTTCCATTTGGAGGAGCCTGCATGATGGAGGGAGAGGATTCGGAAAGCCAGGATAACAAGGCGTTTAACAACAAATCTGTCTGGGCAAGGATCAGCGTTGTAGCTGCGGGACCAATTTTTAATTTTATCATGGCCTTTATCTTCTCTTTTATTCTTGTCTGCTGCACCGGATATGATCTTCCGGTACTCTCAGATGTGAGTGAGGGTTATGCCGCAGAGGAAGCGGGACTTCAGGCAGGTGATACGATTGTAAAAATGGGAAATAAACATATTCATTTTTACCGTGAGGTGAGTGCATATTCCATGTACCATGCCGGAGAACCGGTGAAAGTAACTTATGAGCGGGATGGAGAACGTTACACAACGGAACTCACTCCAAAATATGATGAGACCACCGGAAGATATTTATATGGATTTATTGGAATGGCAGCCAGAGAGAAGACAACAAACAATGTATTCACGCTGGCAAAATACAGTGCTTACGAGGTGGAGTACTGGATCTATACGACACTTGGAAGCTTAAAGATGCTCTTTACCGGAGGCGTTACCGTCAATGATATGAGTGGTCCGGTAGGAATTGTCAGTGCAATCGGAGACAGCTATGAGCAGAGTGTTTCCTACGGCTACTTCTATGCATTCCTGCAAATGCTGTATATCAGTATCCTGCTTTCTGCGAACCTTGGTGTCATGAACCTTCTGCCACTCCCGGCACTCGACGGTGGAAGACTTGTATTTTTGCTGGTAGAGGCGATCCGTGGCAAAAAAGTTGACCCGGAAAAAGAGGGCATGGTACATTTTGCCGGTATCATGATATTGTTTGCACTCATGATACTGATCATGTTTAACGACATTCGTAAGTTGTTTATATAGATTAGAAAAAGTTTCGCAATTATCCAGTAAGAATTTATACGAAAGGGAGAAGAACAATGACAAAAACAGTGAAGATCGGCAACCGCATCATTGGCGGCGGCAACCCGATTTTGATCCAGTCTATGACCAATACAAAAACCGAGAATGTGGAGGCAACTGCCGCACAGATCAATCAGCTTACAGCTGCCGGATGTGATATCATCCGCTGTGCAGTGCCTACGATGGATGCAGCGAAGGCATTAAAGGAGATAAAAAAACAGGTGCAGATTCCGGTCGTTGCAGACATTCATTTTGACTATCGTCTTGCAATTGCAGCAATGGAGAATGGAGCAGACAAAATCCGCATCAACCCTGGCAATATCGGAAGCGCGGAGCGTGTAAAGGCAGTGGTGGATGTCGCAAAAGAGCGCAACATTCCAATCCGTGTAGGGGTAAACAGTGGTTCCTTAGAAAAAAATCTGGTGGAGAAATACCATGGAGTGACGGCTGAGGGACTGGTAGAAAGTGCTTTGGATAAAGTAAAACTGATTGAAGATATGGGATATGATAATCTTGTCATCAGTATCAAATCTTCGGATGTTATGATGTGTGTGAAAGCGCATGAACTGATCGCAAGCCAGACCGATCATCCACTGCATGTCGGGATCACGGAAGCCGGTACGATCATCAGCGGTAATATCAAGTCAGCCATCGGACTTGGATTGATCTTACATCAGGGAATCGGTGACACGATCCGGGTTTCCCTGACAGGAGATCCATTAGAGGAGATCAAATCTGCCAAATTAATTTTAAAAACACTTGGACTCCGTCAGGGTGGTGTGGAAGTAGTATCCTGTCCTACCTGTGGACGAACACAGATCAATCTGATCCAGCTGGCCAATCAGGTAGAAAATATGGTTGCCGACATTCCTCTTGACATTAAAGTTGCCGTTATGGGATGCGTTGTTAATGGTCCGGGAGAAGCAAAAGAGGCAGATATCGGAATCGCCGGAGGAATCGGAGAAGGACTTATTATCAAACATGGCGAGGTATTCAAAAAAGTGCCGGAGTCAGAACTTTTAGAGGCACTCCGCTATGAACTGTTACATTGGAATGAATAATTATGGCAAAACTATTTTTTGATGTCTTTCCGACACTGGATGTGTCCGGGGATATGAAGAAAATTTTATCTGAGATGGAAGTTACCAAGGTAGGGATGAATCATGAGAGAGATCATATCCGTGTCTATCTTCTGGGCAGTCATCTTATACATAAAAATAACATTACGCAGTTAGAAAAATCCATTGAGGAGCAGATATTTAAGGGAAAACGGATGAATGTCCGTATTATCGAAAAGTATCAGCTCTCCGAGCAGTATACCGCCCGCACGCTGATGGATATGTATAAGGACAGTATTTTAGAAGAGTTAAAAGCCTACAGTCTGATGGAATACAATCTGCTGCGTGCCTCCAAAATGGAATTTACGGATGACAGTCATCTGCATCTTGTACTGGAAAATACGATCATTGCACAGACACGCTCCCATGAAATTGTGGAATTTTTAGAGAAAATCGTGTGTGAGCGCTGTGGCATGAACCTGATTGTTGACCTTGACTTTGAGGAACCAAAAGAGAGCAGGTACAAGAAAAACAGTGATCTTCAGATTCAGTTTGAAATCAAAAATATATTAAAAAATATCAATTTGAAGGATGAGGACGGAGAGACAGTTGCAGTTGCTTCAGATGCCAATGAAAAAAGTGCAGCTTCCGGTCAGACTACAACATCTGGAGACAGTGGTTCTACAGGTGGTGGAAACGCCGTAAAACCTGCAAAAAACGATGCAAAATCTGCAAATGGTGCAGGAAATACTGCAAAAAAAACATACGACGGACCACGGAAAGAGTTTAAAAAACGTTATGATGGCGGTGGCTTTGGCGGAGGTAAAAAATCCGATAATCCGGATGTGATTTACGGTCGTGATATTGAGGATGGAGAAACCATCCCATTGGAGAAAATCGTGGGTGAGATGGGTGAAGTTACCATCCGCTGTCAGGTCATGACGGTTGAGACGAGGGAGATCCGTAACGAAAAGACAATCATTATCATGTCGGTCACAGATTTTACGGATTCCATTGTCCTGAAAATATTTACGAGAAATGAAGACAGGGATGAGCTTCTTGGCAATCTGAAAAAAGGGGCATTCTTAAAAATCAAAGGTGTCACGACAATCGATAAGTTTGACAGTGAATTAACAATCGGTTCGATCGTTGGAATTAAGAAGATTGCAGACTTTACGACCACCCGTATGGACACCAGTCCGGAGAAGCGTGTGGAATTGCACTGTCATACAAAGATGAGTGATATGGATGGTGTGTCCGAGTGTAAAGACATCGTAAAGCGTGCCATGAAATGGGGACATAAGGCGATTGCGATCACCGACCACGGCGATGTACAGGCATTCCCGGATGCAAACCATGCACTGAGTCCGGATGACGATTTTAAGGTTATCTACGGTGTGGAAGCGTATCTGGTGGACGACTTGAAGGATATTATCACAGATTCGAAAGGACAGAGCCTCGATGAAACCTTTGTGGTGTTCGACTTGGAGACGACCGGTTTCAGCCCGGATAAGAATAAGATTATTGAGATCGGTGCAGTGAAAGTAGTCGGTGGTGTCATTACAGACCGCTTTTCGACATTTGTAAACCCGGAAGTGCCAATTCCATTCCGAATCGAGGAATTGACCTCAATTAAGGATGATATGGTCATTGATGCACCGAAGATTGAGGAGATTCTGCCGGAATTTATGAAGTTCTGCGATGGTGCGATCATGGTTGCCCACAATGCGGAATTTGATATGAGTTTTATTAAGAAAAACTGCAAGGATCAGGGGATAGAGAGAGAGTTTACGATCATAGATACAGTGGCTCTTGCCAGAATTCTGCTGCCGAACCTGAATCGTTTTAAACTCGATACCGTTGCAAAGGCATTGAATGTCTCACTGGAAAACCATCATCGTGCAGTTGACGATGCTGCCTGTACAGCAGAAATTTTTGTGAAATTTATTGAGATGTTAAAAGAACGCGGTATGGAAAATCTCGATGATGTGAACCATATGGTTTCCACCTCCCCGGAAACGGTCATGAAAATGCCGACCTACCATGCAATTATTCTGGCGACAAATGACATCGGACGTATCAATCTGTATCGTCTGGTTTCACTTTCACACCTCACGTATTATAATAAGAGACCACGTGTGCCAAAAAGTGAATTTGTCAAATACAGAGAGGGACTTCTTTTAGGCTCTGCCTGTGAAGCTGGAGAATTATACCGTGCGATTGTGGGCGGAAGACCGCAGGAAGAGATCATAAGACTTGTAAAGTTCTATGATTATCTGGAGATACAGCCGCTTGGAAACAATGAGTTCATGTTGCGCAGTGACAAGGAGCCGGTGAATACGATGGAAGAGCTGCAGGATATCAACCGCAGGATCTGCAGACTGGGGGAGGAATTTAACAAGCTTGTGGTGGCTACCTGCGATGTGCATTTCCTTGACCCGGAAGATGAAATCTACCGCCGTATTATTATGGCCGGAAAGGGATTTAAGGATGCTGACGAGCAGGCACCGTTATATCTTCGAACAACCGAAGAAATGCTAAAGGAATTCGAATATCTTGGAAGTGCCAAGGCAGAAGAGGTCGTCATTACAAATCCAAACAAAATTGCGGATATGTGTGAGAAGATTGCACCGGTAAGACCGGATAAGTGTCCGCCGTTTATCGAGAATTCGGATCAGATGCTCCGTGATATCTGCTATAACAAGGCGCACAGCATGTATGGTGAAGAACTGCCTCCGATCGTAAAGGAGCGGCTTGACCGAGAATTAAATTCGATTATTTCCAATGGATATGCGGTAATGTATATTATCGCACAGAAGCTTGTATGGAAGTCGAACGAGGATGGTTACCTTGTAGGTTCCCGTGGTTCGGTAGGTTCCTCTTTTGCAGCGACCATGTCCGGTATCACGGAGGTAAATCCATTGCAGGCGCATTACCGTTGCGAATATTGCAAATACAGCGATTTTGATTCACCGGAAGTCAAGGCATTTTCCGGAAGAAGTGGTTGTGATATGCCGGATAAGATTTGTCCGGTGTGTGGCAAAAAGCTGGTAAAAGATGGATTTGATATTCCATTTGAGACCTTCCTTGGATTCAAGGGAAATAAAGAGCCGGATATCGACTTAAACTTTTCCGGTGAGTATCAGAGTAAAGCCCATGCTTACTGTGAGGTTATTTTCGGTTACGGACAGACATTCCGTGCCGGAACGATTGGTACACTTGCGGATAAGACTGCATTTGGATATATCAAAAATTATTATGAAGAGCGTGGAATTCACAAGAGAAACTGTGAGATTGACCGTATTGTACAGGGATGTGTCGGCGTCCGGAGAACGACCGGACAGCATCCGGGAGGTATCGTTGTTCTTCCGGTGGGCGAGGAGATTAATACGTTTACTCCGGTACAGCATCCGGCAAACGATATGACGACTGCAACGGTTACGACTCATTTTGATTACCATTCCATCGACCATAACTTATTAAAACTGGACATTCTCGGACACGATGATCCGACCATGATCCGTATGTTACAGGACTTGACAGGACTTGATCCACAGACGATCCCTTTGGACGATCAGACAGTCATGTCGCTGTTTATGAATACCTCTGCATTGGGAGTAGAACCGGAAGACATCAACGGTATTCCCCTGGGATGTTTAGGAATCCCGGAGTTTGGAACAGATTTTGCGATGCAGATGGTTATTGATGCGAAACCGACCGAATTTTCGGATCTGATCCGAATTTCAGGACTTTCGCATGGTACGGATGTGTGGTTGGGAAATGCACAGACTTTAATTGAGCAGGGGATTGCAACGATTTCTACTGCAATCTGTACCCGTGATGATATTATGATTTATCTGATCAGTATGGGACTTGACAGTGAGCAGTCCTTTACCATTATGGAGTCTGTTCGAAAAGGTAAGGGATTAAAGGAAGAATGGAAGGAAGAGATGCGGGCACATAATGTACCGGAATGGTATATTGATTCGTGTTTAAAGATCAAGTATATGTTCCCGAAAGCACATGCGGCTGCCTACGTTATGATGGCGTGGCGTATTGCATACTGTAAAGTTTTTTATCCACTCGCCTATTATGCAGCATATTTTTCCATTCGTGCGACCGGTTTCAACTATGAGATCATGTGTCAGGGAAAAGAGCGTCTGGAATATTTTTATAAGGATTACACAAGAAGAAAAGACTCTCTTTCCAAAAAAGAGCAGGATGTCTACCGTGATATGCGGATCGTGCAGGAGATGTATGCGAGAGGTTTTGATTTTACGCCAATTGATATTTACCGTGCATTGCCGGACCGTTTCCAGATCATCGACGGAAAGCTTATGCCGGCGTTAAATACCATTGAAGGTATGGGTGACAATGCTGCAATTGCGGTTGCGGAGGCAGCAAAAGACGGAAAATTCTTATCCAAAGATGATTTCCGCCAGAGAACCAAGGTGACGAAATCTACCATTGATCTTATGGCAGATCTTGGACTGCTGGGCGATATGCCGGAGTCCAATCAGTTGTCGTTATTTGATTTTGCATAAATATTTGTTTTGCGGGATAAAGAAACGCCAGGAAAAAATGAAGTTTCCTGACGTTTCTTTTTTTGTAAAAAATTGCATTGTAACAACGCCTGCTTACGGATTGAAAATCTGTACATTGCCCGGGGCAGCAACAGATGTATAATAAGGGGTTTTGGTCGTAAAATCTTTAAAATAGACATAAGTGGAAGTTACATTAATGGCAGTGTAGTTGCCTTCTTTTAATTCCTGATAATTGCTTCCATCTGTATTAATACAACAGATGGCCGGATTTGTCTTATCATTTTTCTGAAAAAAGATTTTATCGCCTGTGACATTATAGCAGTCGACACGGCAGTCCGTGACCAGCGTTTTTTCACCATTTGTCAGATCGACTTTGGCAATGCGGTAATCGTTTTCACAGTCCATAAAATAAAGATTGTTTCCGTCTTTCACCGGCATCCAGCAGTTCCCCTCATAGATGACTTTTGCGTGGTCATTGGAAGTGTCCATCTCATAGATATTATGATTGTCTGTCAGTCCGTTATAATAAATATATTGTCCATCGGTACTTGCGGTAAAGTAGGACTGTTTTTCTACCTGCTCTTTTTCCTTGCCATCAATTTTGACTTTGTACAGCGTGGTTGCATCAGTGGTATCATAATGCAGATAGTACAGATAATTTCCAACCAGGGAAGCATACATACACGGATCATCATCTAAAATTTCAGGCTTTCCTTTTCCGTCAATATCCAGCCGGCATAAACTGTTGGTATTGATCGGGAGGAAGGAAAATGAATCAGCGCTTTTTCCCTTAAGTTTACAGTAATAAATGTAGTGGTCATCCACGTTGATGTAGCTGACACTCTGATCCTCTAACTTTTTGATGTTTGTGCCGTCCGGGTTCATGGAGTACAGACAGTAGTTGTCGGCAGGGTTGGCAAAGTAGACAATACCATCTTTTTCACAGAAATATCCTTCGTTATACAGATTTCCCGCAGTGTTGCCGTTGACATAACCGTCATTATACCGAATGCGGTTTATGTACCGGTAGAGGAAAACACACCCGGCAGCAAGAAGGATCACCAACACAAAAAGCAGCCATTTCCAAATTTTTTTCATAAGTAAATCACCTCTTTGATTTATAATCTTTATCTATAAAAAGTATAGCATTTCTGTATACCATGACGCAAGTGTTCTCTTGCAAGCAAACTGTGAATGTAATATATTATAAATAATAAATGGAAAGGCTTGGATTTTTTATGAGAGATTTATTGGAACTAAGAGATGAGATTGATCAGATCGACAGTCAGATCGTGGATCTGTATGAACGCAGAATGGCAATTTCAGAGGAAGTTGCTGAATATAAAATTGCTGTGGGAAAGAAAGTATTTGACAAGCAGCGTGAGGTTTCCAAGTTGGAAACATTGAGCAGAAAAGGAACTACGCCATTTTTAAAACATGGTATCCGTGAACTGTTCGAGCAGATCATGTCCATGAGCCGGAAGCGTCAGTATCAGCTACTGACAGAACATGGTCAGACGGAAAAAACCGATTTTAAAGAAGTAGATCATCTGAATTACAAAAATGCTAAAATCGTATTTCAGGGAACGGAAGGCGCATATTCACAGCTTGCGCTGAATGAGTATTTCGGGGAGAATGCAGACAGTTATCATGTGGATACGTGGCGGGATGCGATGGAAGCCATCCAAAACGGAGAGGCCGATTACGCTGTATTCCCAATTGAGAATTCATCTGCCGGAATCGTTTCCGAGAACTATGATCTTATGGTGGAATACAATAATTATATCGTGGGCGAGCAGATCATCCGTATCGACCATGCACTTTTGGGCCTGCCGGAAGCAGACATGGACGATATCACCGACATTTATTCCCACCCACAGGCGCTGATGCAGTGCTCGAAATACCTTGAGAGCCACAGAGACTGGGAAAAGCACAGTCTGAAAAATACTGCGATGTCCGCCCAGAAGATCAAAGAAGATGGAAAAAAGAACAAGGCAGCGATCGCAAGCACCCTGACTGCGGATATTTACGGTTTGAAAGTGCTGGATGAGGCAATCCAGAACAATAAAAATAATTATACAAAGTTTATCATTGTGGCAAACAAGAAGATTTTTGAATCGAGAGCCAATAAGATCAGTATCTCTTTTGAAGTTCCGCATGAGAGCGGTTCACTGTACCATAAGCTGTCCCATTTTATCTACAACGGAATCAACATGAACAAGATTGAGTCCAGACCGGTGCAGGGAAAAGCGTGGGAGTACCGTTTCTTTGTTGACATTGAGGGAAATCTCAATGATGCAGCCGTACAGAATGCGTTGCGGGGGCTGACAGAAGAGACAATCCGTTTGAAAATACTTGGCAATTATGTGAGTGCAGAAGGGAATGAATAAACTGATGAAAAGTCCAAAGAATTTGATTTTATATAAAGATTTTGAAAATGGTAACTTATTTTATAACATGACCTGGATCATGGAGAATTACGAAAATGAATATTATAATAAAGAGGATGTGGAGTCTCTTTTGTATGAGAGTTTGAACCAGTTAATGGAACTGGCAGTGAGTCATGGCTTTGTGGGAAATCTGTGGCACAGTTTTCTGGCATTTATTCTTGTAAATAATGAGAATGCTTACAGCAAAGCCTGTGAGATCCGCGGCGAAGTGGAGGGCTCTGTCAATCAGATCGTATTGCATGACTTTGAGATCATCAAATCGCTGTTTGATTTTGATTTTGGAAAACTTGCCTCTTATTTTGAGATGGACTGCATGGATGCCATCACCGATTATCAGAGCATGACAGGGAGCGGAAAGATTTTTAATAAGAGGATCAAGGAGCGCATCAATGAGTTGAAGTTAAAGCTGGAAGCTTCCACAGATGTGTCCGGATTTAAAGATGCAGTGACGGCATTTTATAAAGATTTTGGCGTTGGTAAACTCGGACTTCACAAGGCATTCCGCATTCAGCACAGGGAAAAGGAAGAGGTGGAGATCGTGCCGATCACAAATATTGCCCATGTGAAATTAGACGATCTGGTCGGCTATGAGCTTGCAAAACAGAAACTCATCGACAATACGGAAGCATTTGTCAACGGAAAGCAGGCAAATAACTGCCTGTTATATGGGGATGCCGGAACCGGAAAATCCACCAGTATCAAAGCCATTGCAAACCAGTACTATGACAGAGGCTTACGTCTGATCGAAGTGTACAAGCACCAGTTCTGTGATCTGAATGATGTCATCGCACAGATCAAAAACCGCAATTACAAGTTCATTATTTACATGGACGATCTCTCTTTTGAAGAGTTTGAGATCGAATATAAATATCTGAAGGCAGTGATCGAGGGCGGTCTTGAGAAAAAACCGGACAACGTACTGATCTATGCAACCTCCAACAGACGCCACCTGATCCGTGAAACATTTTCGGATAAAGAGGAAGTGCGTGAGGATATGCATACTTCCGATACTGTACAGGAAAAATTATCCCTGTATGCAAGATTTGGTGTTTCCATCTACTTTGGCGCACCAAACAAGAAGGAATTCCAGAATATTGTCAAAGTACTTGCAGAAAAATATCAGGTTTCCATGGAGGAGGACACTTTGCTTGCTGAGGCCAATAAATGGGAGCTTTCCCACGGCGGATTATCCGGCAGGACGGCACAGCAATTTATCAACTATTTACTTGGAAAAGAATAAAAAATTGGTATAATAGAGATATACAAAAGAAATGAGGAGGCAGACATCTGGTGATCCATACATTCGCAGCAATTTATATCGGTTCTTATGAAGTAAGTATTAAAATATTTGAGATTTCAGGAAAGAAGAAAATCCGTGACATTGATTATATCCGGAGCAGGATTGAGCTCGGAAGAGATGCATATTCCAAGGGAAGTATCGGATATGAACTTGTGGAGGCGCTGTGTGATACGCTTGCCGAGTACAAAAAGATCATGGACGGCTACCGGGTGGACAGTTACGAAGCGTATGCTGCCGCAGCCTTGAGAAACGCTGAAAATGAACTTTTTATCTTAGACCAGATCCGCATCCGGACAGGACTTCTCGTAAAAGTTTTAAGTAACTCTGAGCATCGCTTTATCAGTTATAAATCGGTTGCCATGCGGGAAGATTTTGAGCGTATGATCCAGAAAGGTGCAGCAGTTGTGGATGCCGGAGGCGGCGGTATGCAGATCACGGTATTCTCAAAGGGAAAAGTAGTCACAACACAGCATCTGGCACTCGGCACCATGCGTATGCGGGAGCAGCTTGCAAGAAAAAGTAATAATCTGGCACAGTATGAACTTCAGGTAGAAGAACTTGTTGACAAGGAACTTGAAGTTTTTAAAGCTATGTATCTTCAGGAGACGAAGATCAAATACCTGATCATCATCGGTGATTATATATCAGAGATCAGCAGAAAAGTAGAAAAAAACAAGGAAGACAATACCATAGAGGCAGCAAAGTTCTTAAAGTACATCAGAAAGCTGGATGAGAAGACATTAGAGGAAATCTCAGAGGAATTGAACCTTTCGAATGAGAGTGATGCGCTTGTCATTCCATATATGATGATTTTTAAATGCATGGCAGAGAGCATCGGCGCAGAGAGTCTCTGGGCACCGGGAACGAATGTCAGCGATGGTATCGCATTCCACTATGCACAGAAGAATAATATGATCCGGGTGGAACATGATTTTGAGGCGGATGTCTTATCTGCCGCAAGAAATCTTTCCGAGCGTTACATGAGTTACACCCCACATATTGATGCACTGACGCAGATGGCAACCCTTATTTTTGATACGATGAAAAAAGTACATGGACTTGGCAGAAGAGAACGGCTGCTTTTGCAGGTGGCTGCCATTTTACATGACTGCGGAAAATATATCAGTTTTGCCAACGGTCCGTCCTGCTCCTATGATATTATTATGGCTTCCGAGATCATCGGACTGACACACAAAGAGCGTGAGATCATTGCAAACACAGTATTATATAATACATGGCCGCTTCCTGACTATGAAGATCTCGCAGATAAACTGGATCATGACAGTTATCTGACCGTTGCAAAACTTTCTGCAATCCTTCGTGTATCCAATGCAATGGACCGGAGCCACAAGCAGAAGTTTAAGAATGTGAAGGCGGCGGTCAAGGGAAGAGAGCTTGTGATCACAATTGAGACAATGGATGATATTGCTTTGGAAAAAGCACTGTTTGATGCCAAAACGGCATACTTTGAAAATGTATTCAGTATAAAGCCGGTGATCAAAGAAAAGAGAGTCTACGGCTGACAGACAACCAATGGAAAGGCTAGGTTTATCTTATGGAGAAAGAACAGGATTTTAAAAAACCGGAATATTATGAAAACAGGGAATTGAGCTGGCTAAAATTTAATCACCGTGTATTAAACGAGGCGAGAGATAAATCCATTCCGCTTCTGGAACGATTAAAGTTTGTCAGTATCACTTCGTCAAATCTGGACGAATTTTTCATGGTGCGTGTCGCATCCCTGAAGGATATGGTACACGCCAATTATAAGAAAAAAGACATTGCCGGAATGACGGCATCGGAACAGTTAGAGAAGATCAATGAGCGCACGAGAGAGCTTGTCACGCTTCAGTACAATACCTATAACCGTTCTCTTGTGCCGCTTATGCACCAGCATGGGATCGTTGTGATGGATGCATTCGAAGATCTGAGTGAGGCGCAGGCTGCATTTGTGGACCGCTATTTTGAAGACAATGTATATCCGGTACTCACCCCGATGGCGGTGGATGCCTCAAGACCATTTCCACTGATCCGGAACAAGACATTGAACATTGCAGCACTTCTTTCCAAGAAAAAAGGAAAAGCAGAAAAAGAGGAAATTGAATTTGCAACCGTTCAGGTTCCAAGCGTGTTGCCACGCCTGGTACATATCCCTTCGGAAGATGGAAATGAAAAGACCTTCATTTTATTGGAGCAGGTCATTGAGCGGAATATTGATAAATTGTTTTTAAACTACGATGTACTCTGTGCATATCCTTACCGTGTCATGCGGAATGCCGACCTGTCGATCGATGAAGATGAGGCGGCTGACCTGTTAAAAGAGATTCAGAAACAGTTAAAAATGCGTCAGTGGGGAGAGGTGATCCGTCTGGAAGTGGAGGACGGTATTGACAAAAAGCTGTTAAACTTCTTAAAAGATGAATTAAAAGTGGCAGAACAGGATATTTTCCAGATCAACGGACCAATTGATTTCACATTCCTGATGAAAATGTATGGATTAGAAGGCTGTGACGATCTGCGGAATGAGCCTTACACGCCACAGCGCGTGCCGGAGATCGTACCGGGGGAAAATATTTTTGATGAGATCCGAAAAGGAGATATCCTTTTGCATCATCCATACCAGACGTTTGATCCGGTGGTTGATTTTATACGTCAGGCATCTGTGGATCCGGATGTACTTGCCATCAAACAGACGCTTTACCGTGTCAGCGGCAATTCACCAATTATTGCTTCATTGGCACAGGCGGCTGAAAACGGCAAGCAGGTTTCTGTTTTAGTGGAGTTAAAGGCCCGGTTTGATGAGGAAAATAACATTGTCTGGGCAAAAAAATTAGAGCAGGCTGGCTGCCATGTTATCTATGGTCTGGTTGGACTGAAAACCCACAGCAAAATAGCGCTGGTTGTCCGGAGGGAGGAAGATGGTATCCGTCGTTATGTGCATCTTGGAACCGGTAACTACAACGACTCCACAGCAAAGTTATATACAGACTGTGGTATTTTTACCTGTGACGGTGCGATCGGAGAGGATGCAACTGCCGTATTCAATATGTTGTCCGGCTACTCCGAACCATTGTCATGGAATGAACTTGCGGTTGCACCGATCTGGCTTCGCACGAAGTTCACAAAGCTGATCCGCCGTGAGACGAAGCATGCAAAAGAGGGAAAACCTGCAAAGATCATTGCAAAAATGAATTCGCTCTGTGATCCGGGAATCATTGAATCCCTTTATGAAGCGTCTGCAGCAGGCGTTAAGATCCAGCTGATCGTCCGTGGAATCTGCTGCTTAAAAGTCGGGATCCCAGGGGTGAGCGAGAATATTGAAGTCCGTTCGATCGTTGGAAATTTCTTAGAGCACAGCCGGATCTTCTATTTCTTCAATGATGGAGAAGAAGAACTTTACATGGGAAGTGCCGACTGGATGCCGCGTAACTTAGACAGACGAGTGGAGATTTTATTCCCGGTATTAGATGATGAACTGAAAAAACGTGTCAGACATATTCTGGATGTGGAACTGGCAGACACTTTAAAGGCACATGTGCTGCATGCTGACGGCAATTACGAGAAGGTAGACAGACGCGGAAAGATTGCGTTGTCATCTCAGGATGTTTTCTGCAGGGAGGCAATGGAAAATGTTCCAAAACCATCTCATGGATATCAGGGAAGAGTGTTTATCCCGGCAGAACCTGTAGAATAAATAGCAGTACGGAAAGAGCAGTTATTGTGTGAGGGAGGATGGCTATGAATAATAAAATTTTATTTGCAGATCTGGATCATACATTATTGTGTGATGATAAGTCGATTTCTGAAAAGAACCGGGCTGCAATACAGAAAATGTTAGAGCGTGGACACTATTTTGTTCTTGCAACCGGAAGACCGGTAGAGTCGGGCAGGATTGTTGCAAAGAATCTTGGACTGACCAGTCCGGGATGCTATATGATCGCCTTTAACGGGGCAGTGATCTATGACTGTGCGGCAGACCGTGTGCTTTATAAAAGTGCACTTCCAATCGAGGTTGCGCAGGAGATTTTTGACCGGGCGTATAAAGCCGGCATCTATGCGCAGACCTACAATACCGTAGACATTGTGACAAAACGGCACACAAAAGAACTGGATTATTATGTTGAGCGTTCTCATATGACCTACAAACTCACAAGAAGAATTTCGGATTGTCTGGATTCGGAACCTCAGAAAGTCATTCTGATCCATCTGGAGGATGATGAAAAATTAAAACGTTTCCAGAAAGCAAATGCTGCCTGGGCGAAAGGAAAATGCAACTCCTTTTTCTCCTGCAAAGAGTATCTGGAGTATTGTCCAGTCAACACGGACAAAGGAACCGGTGCACAGTATCTGGTGAAATTGTTAAATATTCCACATACCAGCACGGTTGCGATCGGAGATGAGCAGAACGACATTCCGATGATCCAATCCGCGCATATTGGCATCGCCATGAAGAATGGGATTGATGATATCAAAAAGACCGCTGATTATGTTACGGAAAATGATAACAACCATGATGCGATCGCGGAAGTGATCGAGAAGTTTATTTTATAAAAAAAGAGAAGCTTACCGTTGATATGTAAGCTTCCTTTTTTATCTGCCGGCTTTTATCGTTTCTAAAACAGAGTAAGGAATATACAGATGTCCCCGTCCTCTGCCAAGAGCGATATCCGGTTTGTTTGAGCCGTGGAAATCAGAGCCACCGCTGATAAGCAGTCCGTTTTCCCTTGCAAGACGTTTCATCTGCTGTTCTTCTCCGGTGGTGTAGGTGGAGTAGATTGCTTCTAACCCGTCAAGTCCCGCCGGTTTCAGCTCGTCGATCATTTTCTGGAGATTGGTGTTACTCAGACCGTAGAGCAGAGGGTGAGCTAAAATGGCAGTACCTCCGGCTTCTTTGATGAGACGCACGGCATCGGTGGAAGCGACTTTCAACCTGCCGACATAGCATTTGCAGTGGTCGCCGATATAGCGGTCGAAGGCTTCGCGGACACTCTTGATCTGACCATGTTCATACAGGAAACGTGCAATGTTAGCGCGTGTAATAACGCAGTCCGGATTTTCAGCCACCAGTTCTTCCATCGTAATGGAAAGCCCTTCCTTCCGGAGTGCCTCCACCATAAGTGCATTGCGCTCACTGCGGCATTTCCGGTATTCGGCTGTCTTTTTCAGAAGCTGCTCATTTTCGATATCAATATATAACCCCACGATATGGACTTCTTTTCCGTGATAATCTGTGGAGAGTTCGATGCCCGGTATCAGTTCAATCCCGGCAGAAGCTGCGCAGGGCATTGCTTTGCCCACACCCTGGCAGGTGTCATGGTCTGTCAGTGCAAATGCCGCCAGCCCGACTTTCTTTGCCTCAGCCACCAGATCTTCGGGTGTGAGAGTTCCGTCTGATTCGGTGGAATGTACGTGTAAATCGATAATTCTGTAATCCATAGTTTATTTGTCAATACCTTTCATGGTTCTTGTATTTTAAAAAAAATTTTATAATATAAGAAGAGTGTACTAAATGTCAACGCAAAATGCAAATACTGATGCTAAATTTATAAAATTTCATTCAAGAAAATTTATAAAATGGCTTGAGTGAAAAAGTAAATTCCGCACGTAAACTTAAATTCCATACGGAAGACTA
>OIFE01000209.1_pt1 | contig 64245 bp, 61 predicted proteins | sample 1581921 | NCBI WGS metagenome assembly OIFE01 (sample SAMN04414075, study PRJEB24778) | human gut metagenome | material: faecal | host: Homo sapiens | reverse complement strand
TGCTTGAAAAGATTAAAAAGAAGCGTAAGAGAGTTCTTGTAACAATAGACGAGGCTGTATGTAATGATACAATGAAAGAGTTTGTCAGCCTGTTTCAGATATATATGAGACAGGATCTTCCGGTATTTTTGCTTATGACAGGTCTTTATGAGAATATTTATGAGCTTCAGAATGAAAAAACGCTCACATTTTTGTACAGGGCACCTAAAATTGAGCTTCGTCCGTTGAATATAGGCATGATAGCTGAAAAATACAAGTCTATTTTTGAATTGACGGATGAGGAAGCTACAGAGATGGCTAAAGAGACGAGGGGATATCCGTTTGCCTTCCAGGTACTGGGGTATCTTTGTTTTAAGCATAATACCGGATGGCATAATGTATTACCTGAATTCAGTCAGTATCTGGAGGAATATGTATATGAAAAGATATGGAGTGAGCTGTCAAAAGGTGATAAGGAATTGTTGGTTGCTATGGCAAAAACCAATGACACCAAAGTGGAAGCAATACGAAAGACTATAAAAAAGGCATCAAACAGTTTCAGTGTATACAGGAACAGGCTTATAAAAAAAGGCTTGATTATTTCACCGGAGTATGGACATTTGGAGTTTGCACTTCCAAGGTTCAAAGAATTTGTGCTGTGTACATACAACATGAGAATATTGGATATGATTAAAGAAAAATCCGTCATGCCGGGGAATGCGCATGGCGGATTTTTCGTATGTAATTGCTTGCGCCTGATACCTTTTGACCCTTTAATCATATAATAAAATCCAGACCTTCGTATATCTTCAAAATTTTCGATTCCAACAGGCAGTTTTAATATTTCCATGCGAGCCTCCCCAGTTAAAATATGTTTGATACATTCATATATAGTATAACTGATTTTTAGAGGAATTATAATTTCTATTGATTATCTAAAATTTATGGCATTTATGGTTATAATTATTTGTTTGAAAAATACTGTGAGTTTGTCTATAATTGAGCTATAGATAATTTCAAGAGGTATAATACAAAATGATAAAAATAGGTATTGAGTAGTTAAGTACAACGTTCACGGGGTTATTATTGAAATATGGTATTTGTCTTGTTATTTTTATCTTAGAAATAAGCCTGCTAAATTTGTTGAGTACCATTCGTGTCATTCATGTATTTATGGTTGAAGATATATGGATTATAGGATATAAAGAAATTAACAACAGTTGAAGAGTCAGGAACGGTTGCAAACAGGAGTGACAAAATAAGGGGGAATATGAAGAAGAATTTAAAAATTTTATTCATACAATTATGTGTTTTGGCAATAGGCTGCTTTATCGGAGAAGCAGTTTTCGGCTTGCCCAAATGGCTTGGACTTGTGATAGCAGGTCTTATGTTTTATTTGGTATTTTTTATAATACAGATTAAAGGTGCTATGAGTAATATCAAAGATGAAGTGTCAAGTGATGGCATAGCCGGAGCAAGAATATGCGGAGTCTTTATTTCTCCGATACTACTTGCATTTATATTGGGAATATATGTTTATCAAGCGGCTAATATAGCGATGACTATAGCCGGTGTGGTATTGCTTATATTACAGCGGAGAAAAATAAAAGGGTTTTTCTTTGAGAATCGCTGGGAGAATAATTTTTGGTTGGTGTATTTTGGTATTGCATTTATTATTTGTGGTGTTTTTTCTGTATTTGCGTGTCTGGACATTGCACCATGCACGGAACTTTATGGTGTTTACAGGGCTATCGGTATCATAGTGTGGATTTTGGTGATTTTATGGACACTTCCGCCTGATACATGGTTGGCCAGATTTGCCACAAATAACTATAAGAGATATGAAGATAATTATGATTAAGAAAGAAAAATAGAGATTATTTTCTAATGAAAATTATCGGACAAAATAAGGAGGATAAATGAAAAAAATAGTTTCTAATTTGTCAGTAGTGATTTTTGTCATAGGATGTGCAATAATGGAAATAACAACATGGTTTATTGATTCATATGTTATGTTTTATATAGGAATAATTATTGTTATAGTGGGAATTATTGGAATGATTATTCAAGGAAAGTTTAAGAAAGTAATTGAGTTTATTATAGAGTATTTTTAGAAAGTTTTGCTTTCAACATTCGGATAAGTGCATTGATATCACTTTTTGGAGTGATTTGTGAATTTCTTCAAAAAATGCTGATATATTAGAAAATGGTGAATTAGGAGGGAGAAATTATCGGATGAAGAATAAAATAATAATATATGTGATAGTACAATTTTTACTAATTTTATGTTCAATATTTGTTATTCCAAATGTTGAGGGTGTATTGAGTATTTTCACAGTGCTGATTGTTATTGTTGGAAATGTTTTAAATTTAATTTTTTTATTAAAAGCAAAAACCGCAAAGAGAGTTTTTGAGCATTAATAGCTCAAGTATTTAGTGTTTATGATAATAGAAAAAATCGCTGGGAAAATAATTTTTGGCTGGCGCAGAGAGTTAGTTTTTCTCTACGCCTGTTTTAAAGAGTGCCTTATTCACTTACCACAACCTTACAATCCTTCTTAAAGCATGCAATTCCATACTTGATGAAATTGCGCATGCCATCCTGCTTCAGCTTATCCACATATGATTTTTCTTCAATCTGGTTCAGTGCATCATCGCAGGCTGCATCCATATCGCCGTTTTCGGCATATTTAAGCTCTATCACGATGCCGGTTCTGTTGTTTGGTATTTCAACCAGGATATCACTGTAGCCTGTGCCCGATTCGGTGTTTGATTTGATGAGCCAGCTTGCCTTGTAGCCCAGCAGACCAAGCAGGATACCATGGTAGAAATTTTCTTTTTTATCTTTAGCAACTGCGGTATCCCTTATGCTTATTGTATTCCAGAGATAATCGCCGAAAAGCTGCTCTATTTTTTCAGTATCCTTCTCCACAAATGCATTGCAGAATTGTTCAAGTGTCTTTCCGTCATTTGCGGTTGTATCGCTGAACCATTCGCGGATTTTTTTGATAAAAAGGTTTTTTATCTCACGGTTTGGTATTGATAAACGCACCTTGCCATCGTCAGTCACGCCCTGCTTGGTCAGGTATCCGGTGGTAAAGAGTACACTCCACAGGTTTGCAATGCTTTTGTCGATTTCATCATAGGTCAGCTCCTGGGATATTTCTTTCTCAATGTATTCGCCTGCTATCAGGCGCTCAATCTCATCCTTGGTTTGGACATCGGCCTTGTCAATGAAGCTTCTTACCAGAGCATTTCCACTTGAATTTGACCAGAAATCCTGAGGCTTTGCCATAGGGTCTGCGCACAGGCTCTTGCAATATCTTATGACATCCCACGGGCAGTAGATATCGGTGTTGCCGAAATGATAGCCGTCGTACCATTCCCTTACATCTGTATAATGCTCTGAAAGATTAAAATACTTAAGTATTTCCTGAACCTCTTTATCTGTAAAGCCAAAGCACTCGTCATACATTGAATCCATGATTGAAACGACTTCAAAATTATTTAATCCTGTAAAGATGCTTTCCTTTGATATGCGAAGACAGCCTGTCAAAATAGCAAACTGTAAGTAATCATTGGTCTTTAGCGCCTGTCCGAACAAGCCTCTGATCAGAGAGACCATCTCATGGTAGTAGCCGTTCTGGTATGCCTTGTCGAGTGGCACATCGTACTCATCTATCAGGATGACTACCTTTTGGCCGTAATGCTTATATAAAAGCTGGGAAAGAAGCTTTAATGAAGCGGTAAATGTATCCTTGTCAAAAATAAACTTTCCCTTTTCTATATGAAGTAATCCTTTGAACTGTTCTTTTTCCAAAACTGTCAATTTATCACTTTCTGCCAAAAAGGAGAATTTGCTGATTTCATTTCCTATAATTCTGGAGAATACCTGAAATGCCTCATCATATGATAAACCCTCGACATCCTTAAGTGAAATAAATATCACAGGATATTTGCCCATATGCTCATCACAAAGAGATTTATTCTGTGAAATATATAATCCGTCAAACAGTGATTTGTCCGTGCCAATCTCGAAAAATGAGCGCAGCATGCTCATGCCAAGAGTCTTTCCAAAGCGCCTTGGACGGGTGAACAGCGTTACTTCACTCCAATTATGTAAAGCCTGTTCGACAAGCTTTGTTTTGTCAATATAATAAAAATTATTACGGCGTATTTTTTCAAAATTATCAATTCCAACAGGCAGTTTTAATATTTCCATGCAAGCCTCCCCAGTTAAAATATGTTCGATGTATTCATGTATAGTATAACTGATTTTTAGAAGAAATACAATTTCTATTGACTATTTAAAACTGACCCTAAAATGAAAGTAATGTTGCCTAATACTTGAACAATTTCATGGGGTTGTCTATAATGTAGTAAAAAGAAAATGGAGTTTTAATAAATGAAACGATTTACAGCAATATTATTTACAGGCATGATGATATTTACCCTCGCATCATGCGGCAAAAAAGCACAGGATACACCGACAGAGCCTGCAACAGAGACACAGGTTGCAACAGAGACACAGGCTGCAGAGAAGGTCGAGATGCCTACGGAAACGCAAGCCGTGACAGAGGTGGTAACAGAGGCCGCAAAAGAAACACAGCAGACAGAAGCGCAGCAGGAAGAACAGACTGCTGAACAGCAGGACGAGGAGCAGAACAATTCAGGTGAAAATAATTCCTCTTATCAGTATGTAGAAAGAGCATCCTATGAGAATGGAGAATCAGTATCACTAAATCCATCATGGCAGTATGCAGACCATTCAGCGATAAATTCAGGCTGTGCGGTCATGTACAAGGCTACAGCAAACCGCAAAAACATAGTAGTAGGTGTCAATGCCGGACACGGTACAAGCGGAGGAACTTCGGTGAAGACACTTTGTCATCCGGACGGCTCGGCAAAGACCACAGGTGGTACAACAGGCGCTGGCGCAACAAAAGCAGTAGCAGTTTCAGGGGGTATGTCCTTTAATGATGGTACACCGGAGAGCTCTGTCACACTCCGTATGGCGCAGATACTAAAGGACAAGCTGCTTGCGGCAGGCTATGATGTGCTTATGGTAAGAGACGGAAGCGATGTGCAGCTTGACAATGTGGCACGTACTGTCATCTGTAATAATGCGGCAGACTGTCATATCGCTCTGCACTGGGATGGCGACGGACTAAGCTACGATAAGGGCTGCTTTTACATATCAGTGCCTGGAGGCATAAAGGGTATGGAGCCGGTTGCATCACACTGGCAGCAGCATGATGCACTTGGGGCAAGCCTGATAGAAGGACTGCGCGCTCATGGAGCAAAGATAAACGGTAATGGCTCAATGGCGATAGACCTGACACAGACCTCATACAGCACGGTACCATCAGTGGATGTAGAGCTTGGCAACGCATGCTCTGACCACAGCGATGCCACACTTGAAAATCTGGCAGACGGACTGGTGCAGGGAGTCGAGGGATATTTCTAGAATATAAAAAGTTACTGTTGTTTTTTTGTGTGTATTGGCACTAAACTAAAGTTTGCAAAAACAACTGAATAGCGGATTCAAATGAATAGGACGCATAGTGAGATAAATGCGTCCGGCATGATTTTGTCAGTATAGAGGTGTTATTATAGAAGTGGTACAGCAGATAGAGAAAGGGAATATTATGACAGACAACAAATCCGGGGAGATACTCATAATAGAGGATGACAAGGACATTAATGATCTGCTTGCGACAGCGCTTTCAAAAGCCGGATATAGGACAAGACAGGCATGGTCAGGCACAGAGGGAGAGCTTTTGCTTAAGCTGGACAGGGAAGCTTATGCGCTTGTGCTATTGGATCTGATGCTTCCGGGGCTTTCAGGGGAGGAGCTTCTGGCACGGATACGGCAGATGGATGCGTCACTTCCGGTGATAATACTTACGGCAAAGGATGAGCTGGATGAGAAAATCAATCTGCTCGTGGCAGGCGCTGATGATTACATCACAAAGCCGTTTGAGATAAAGGAGGTCGTTGCCAGAGTGGCTGTGCAGCTGCGTCATGCGGTGGCAGATGTGCCTTCAAAGTCGGGCAAGGCAGGAGAAAACCAGACAAAAGCAGAAAATGATACCGGACAGGGAGATACTACAAATACATACATAGCGGGACCCGTTAAAATAGAGCACAGACAGCTTGTGCTCGATCGGATTTCAAGACAGCTTTATGTAGCTGATAATGCTGTTGACGGCATCACAAAGCAGGAGTTTGCCATACTCGAGCTTCTCATGGCGCATCCCAGACAGGTGTTTGCCAAGGAGGACATATTTGAATATGCCTGGGATGAGCCGTATATTGGCGAGACAAAGACTCTTGATGTGCACATCAGCAATATCAGAAAGAAGATAAAAAAGCTGACCGATGACGAGTACATAGAGACAGTGTGGGGCATCGGTTACAAAATGAAAGAGTAAAGGTAAACAAGCTTTACTCTTTTTTTACTTTTTGTTAGCGATGTATTAGGATTTTACATTTATATTATGATTAAAGGGTTGCTAAGGAATAAAAGAAAAGGAGATTTGATTGTGAGTGAAATATTATTGCAGACAAAGGCACTGACCAAGCAGTATGGACACCAGAAAGCGGTTGACAATGTGGATATCCACATCAAAAAGGGTGCAATCTATGGATTTATCGGCAGAAATGTTCCAAGATACATACTGAAAGCATGATCCACTACTTAGAGGATTATATGTACTGTACTAGAAAGCTGGGGCTTTATGTGCAGTTAGTAGCATAAATTATATAGGGGTTATCTAAATATATTTACCTCCTGTGATTAAGTTATATAAAGACTAAATCACAGGAGGTTTATTTTTATGATAACAGTAGAAAAACTGGAAAAAGGTACTTATTTTGATGATGCTTTTAAAATCTCATTTAGATACGATCCCACTACTGTAGCTAAGGTAAAAGAACTTGCAGAGCGGAGATATTTACCAGAGGATAGAGCGTGGGAGATCCCAGCACATGAGCTACCAGCTCTCATAGAGAAAGTAGGGCTTAGCAATATTAAAAGTGAGGAGGCTGTAGTACAAGCTCTCAATACTAAGGAGATCGAGGATAAAAGGGAGGCTACACAGGAGAGGCTAAAGGGTATTAAGCCTGTAAGAGATTTTGATTTTAAAACAGCTCCCCTCCCTCATCAGATCGAGGCTTTTAATTATGGAATGGAGAAAAACTCTTTACTTATCGGAGATGAGCAGGGCTTAGGCAAAACAAAGGAGAGTATTGATATTTGTGTAGCCAGAAAGAAAGAGCTCATTAAAACCCTTATTGTATGCGGAGTGAACTCTGTAAAATATAACTGGGAGAAAGAGATCCAGATCCACTCTAACGAGGGCTGTGTAATGGTAGACGGTAAGACAATGGATATTAGAGTACAACAGCTAAATGACTGGTACAGGGGCTCCTCTTATTTTGGGGTTATCAATATTGAGAGCCTCAGAAATGAGAAAATACAAGATGCTCTCTATCTGGGGATTAAGGATGGATATATAGGGGCTATTATTGTGGATGAGATCCATAAGGCTAAAAACGGAGGCTCTCAACAGGGAAAAGCTCTTAGATTTTTGAAAGCTCCAGTTAAGATAGGATTATCTGGTACTCCGATGAATAAAGCGGAGGATCTGTGGAATATCCTTACATGGCTGGGAGTAGAGAGGAGATCTTTTTATAGTTTTAGAAATGCCTATTGTACTATGGGAGGTTTCGGAGGCTATAAAGTAATCGGATATAAAAACTTAGATAGCCTCAATGCTGAGTTAAATACTGTAATGCTTAGAAGAAAGAAAGAGGAGGTACTAGATCTCCCTCCTAAGCTGTACAGTACTGAGTATGTAGAACTTACCACAGCTCAGAAAAAACAGTACAGGGATATTAAAAATGGCATTGTAGCGGATATGGAGAATATCTTAGCCTCTGTTAATCCTCTTAATTGTACTCTCCGCCTCAGACAGCTTACCAGCGGTAATCCTAACTTAACAGATGATAGCCCTAAGCTGGATCGTATTAAGGAGATGCTGGAGGAGGAAATTATCCCTAACGGTCACAAGGCTATCATATTTTCTCAGTGGAGCACGATAGCTAAGGATCTGGGGATAGAGCTTAGTGAATATGATCCGATTGTAATTACAGGAGAGGTACCTCCAGAGCAAAGGCAGAGATTAGTAGACAATTTCCAGACTAACCCACACTGTAAAGTAGCTATAGGAACTATCGGAGCTATGGGTACTGGATTAACTCTAAATAAAGCCTCTTATGTATTTTTTATGGATAAAGCATGGAATAGCGGAGATAATGCACAGGCTGAGGATAGAGCCCACAGAATAGGTACCGTAGGGGCTGTAAATGTAATCTCTATGGTGGCTAAGGGTACAATAGATGAGGCAGTAGAGGATTATCTGTTAGAAAATAAAGATCTTATTGATCGAGTAGTAGACGGTAAAGGATCTAAGCAGGATATTAAAACCATCCTTAACAAATTACTTAGCATTTAATATACAGGTGTGGTATAATAACTCAAAATGGAGGTACATAATGAGAGCGATAACAATAGATGCAGATACAGGAAAAAGAGTATACACAAGGAAAGAGGTAGCGGATCTGGTAGGAGCCTCTACTCAATCTATCCGCCTCTGGGAAGATGCTGGAGCTATTCCAGCAAGTGTAAGAGATGAGGGAGGCTATAGATACTGGTATGAGGAGGATCTGGAGGCTATAAAGGCTTATGCCTCATTACCGAGAAAAGCAAAACTTAAAAAGTAGCCCTAAGTGTGAGGAGAGTGTAACAGCTCTCCTCTTTTTTTTGTCCTTAATTTTGAGGGCTATCTAAAAATTTACCGTTTGTGTGATTAGGTTAAGTATCAAAAGAAAAGGAGGTAAGCAGGATGCTTAAAATCAGTTTTACAAATGCTGAGGTATCGGATCACGGATACGGTTTAGAGGTAAATGGTAAATCCTTAGAGGATATTATCTCTACCGCCTTAGGAACTAAGGTAAAAGGTAATGGCGGTTACGGATCTGGATTACCTAGCTTTAGATCTAATAGCTGTGATGTAACGGTTACTATCAATCCACACGATAAAGAGTGTGAGATTGAAACAGAGGATAACGTGTGGCACAGCGTAGAGGAAATGGAGGCAGAAAAGAGTGAGCAGTTTCAAGAGGAAAATGCAGAGGCAGATCCAGAAAAATAATGGTACCCTCCTCCACAAAAAGGTAGTAGCTAGAAAGATGGGCTGTAAATCCGTGGAAGAGTATAACCGTAGAATGGCACGCAGAGAAAAGAATTTAAAAGAGATGGAGGATAACAAAGATGGCAAATGATTTTACAGCAAGGGTAGCAGGTATCAGCGTAGAGCTGGGTATGAGTGTACAGAATAAGAGTGGTATCTGGTGTAAGCCTACAGTAAAGATGGATATTAAGATTGATGGAGGTACGAACCCTCAGCAGAGAGAGGCTATCATTAAACAGGCTTTTAATGAGGTTTGTGATAACATTGAGAAAACCATCTCAGAGATGGAGTAATACTTACAGGGGGGGGGGAGAGTATCTCTCCTCTCTCCTTAACTGGAGGTAATTATGGCAAAACAGATAAAAGTAAGAGAGGATAATTACTTTGCTGTACAGGGCTGGATGGTAACAGAGCTAAAACTAAAGGGTAACGCACTTATGCTCTATGCGATCATCTATGGATTTTCTCAGACTACTAACACAGCTTTTACAGGGAGTGTAGATTACCTCTGTGAGTGGCTGGGTGGTGTATCAAGACCTACGGTAATTAACACTTTAGATAACCTAGTTAAGCAGGGGCTCCTCACTAAGAGTACTCTGGGAAAGAAACCAGATACAGACGGAGCAAAGTACTTACAGGAGGATTATGAGAAGTACATAACACAGCTCCAGCAAAAGAGCGGATTTATCGTAGTTACTCCAGATGATTTTGAGGGGCGTAAGCCTAATGTAGATGAGATTAAGAGTTTAGCTATTAAGCATGGGGCGGATATGATTGTAATAGATCAGCTCTCTCTTATGAGCGATAAGCGTAGGGCGGATATACCTAGAATAGCGTATAACAATATCTCAGAGGATCTCTTTTTGATGAGTAAGGAGCTTAAAAAGCCTGTACTCCTTATGGCACAGGCTAACCGTGAGGCAGTTAAAAACCGTAAAAAAGGAGAGAGCCCAGAGCTCCACGATCTGGCAGAGAGTGACGGTGTAGGACAGAACGCCACAAGAGTATTATCTCTATCTGTGATAGATGGCACTCTTAAGATCAGTGTTAAGAAAAACAGATATGGTATCAATAACAAAGAGGTGCTTATGATCTGGGAAGTAAACACAGGATACCTTAAGCCTCTCCTCAGTGAAAATCCAGAGGAGAGCACAGAGGATAAAAAGGATGATAAACCAGATGGAGAAAAGGATAAAGGAGGAGAGAAAGATTATGGTTTCTAAAGGTGGAGTACCTAAGGGGAGGATCATCCCTGTATATCTTACAGATGAGGGAGATGTGTACCCTATTTATTTACATGAGATGGGAGAGTTAGAGATTATACAGATGCTTGTAGCAGGTATCTTAGATAATAAAATTGTGGTAGATACTAATACCAGAATTAACTCAGAGAATGATAAAATCTCTATTTTTGATTTAAGTAAGAAAAAATAATAAAAATTTCTCTAAATGTTACCTCTTTTTCTGATTAGGTTAAGTAAATCGGAAAGGGAGGTACTTTTTTATATGACGATTACAAGTAAGGAAGTAGCGGAGATGCTGGGAAAGAGGCACGATAACCTTTTAAGAGCGATCCGCAAATATATTACACAGTTAGGAGATGAGGCTCCTAAGTATTTCTCAGAGGATCCAGATAAGGGCGGTAGATTGTACCACATTACTAAGGCTGGCTGTGATCTTATGGCAGGGCGTATTATCGGAGCTCAGAGTGAGGCTTTTAAGACTAAGTATGCTCCAGTGTTTGGAGAGGAGGCTCCTGTAGAGGTGGTAGAGGAAAAGCAGGAGGAGCCACAGGAGAAAGCCTACACGGTAGAGGAGGTAGCCCAGATCTTAGGCTGTAGTGAGAGAAATGTATACAGAAATATCCAGAGCGGAAAGCTGGAGGCTGTAGAGCGTGAGGTAATGATCCCTACTCTTAAGAAGTTTGTAACAGAGGAGGCTCTGGAAAAATATAAAGCAGGGAGGGCTAGTTAATGAATTACTTTGAAATGAAATGGAGGCTCTCCGCTTGCAGAATACAGGCAGGATACTCACAGGCAGAGGTAGCAGAGATCTTAGGCTGTAGTGATAAGACTATTGTTAGCTGGGAAACAGGTAAGACAGCTCCTAAGATGGAGAAAGCACAGGAGCTTAGTGATCTGTACGGTATCCCTCTGGCTTATATGGATTTTTCAAAGGCTGGAAACTCTACACCTCTTAGAGAGCGTGAGAGTGAGCCACAGATCCCAGCTTTTTAATTTATAGGAGGAAAAAAAGATGATTAAAGGACAGTTTGCAAAAAATTTACACAAAGCAGTTTCAGAGAGAGGGATTAAGCAGGTAGAGCTTGCTAAGGTGCTGGAGGTACCGCCTACTACAGTAAATGGGTGGATGAGAGGAGCCCATTTACCAGACATTGAGAAGTTAATGGAAATTTGTGATTATTTGGAAATGCCTGTAGGAGAGATGTTAGGAGATCATAGACATATTAACGATTTAGACGAGGTTAAGCATCTTATGGATGTATCGCTTAAACAGAAAGCCTATATTGAAAATTTAGAGGCGGAGCTTAATGAGTGTAAAATGTTAAATAATCAGCTTATGAGCGATCTGGATGCAGATGAGGGGCTTGCAGAAATTTGTGTGAATGAGTTTATTGCAGATACCATAAAGGCTGTAAAAGACGCTGGCGTAAAGAAGATTACGGTTGAGTTTTGATAAAGAAAAAGAGCCAGCTTTTGCAGGCTGGCTCCATCCAGAGGATTACTCCTCTTTAAGATTTTGTAGCTCATTGATGCGTTGAGCTAATCCCTTAAGTAGCTCCAGATCCTTATCTGATAGTGAGATAGATAGCTTAAATAAATCGTATAGAGAGGGCTTACTCTCTAAGATCTTTGAGATTAAAGCAGGATCAGTAGAAAACTTTTCCTGTGAGAAAATCTCTGGATCTCTTAGGAGATCCGTAGCATCTATCCCTAGATAAGTTGCTACAGCCTCAATCCTATCCATTCTAGGAGTGTTCTTTCCAGTACACCATTGAGAAACTGTAGAGGAGCTGTAGTGGAGATCGTTGATTAGATCTTGCTGAGTTTTACCTTTTACCGCTAGGTAGTAGGTAAGTGCTTTAGCAAATGTACTCATTGTTTTTACACCTCCTCTCCTTTGAGGGATAAGTTAATTATACAGTATTACAGAGAAAAAGTAAAGTAAAACAGAGATAAAACTCTGTAAAACAGAAAATTAGGTATTGACATCTCTGTAAAACAGGATTATATTATAATTGTTCTCTGAGAAACAGAGAGAACACAGAGGGGGTACTCCCCTCATATATTTTTGCTATCAATCTCTATTAAACAGAGAATGATATACAATAAAACAGAGATAAAGGAGGTACAAGCTAATGAATTTAGCAGAGTTAAAGGAGGCTTATAAAGCCAGAAAGTTAGCCTTAGACAGTGCAAAGAAAGAGGAGGAGAAATACAAGGCACTCCTTAAGGATGCGATGTTAGAGGCTGGAGAAAGTGATTACACGGATGAGGCTGGATACCGCTTTGAGCGAATTGTGCAGGAGCGTAAGAGCATGGATGAGGAAAAGCTCTTAGCAGAACTCCATGAGAGAAACCTTACTAGCTGTATCGCAACTAAGGAGGTTGTAGATGAGGATGCAACTCTTAAGGCGGTAGAGGCTGGAGAGTTGCCACAGGAAGTATTAGCAGATGCCTTAAAGGTAACAGAGGTAGTAATGCTTAAGCTCACAGGGGAGCTCATTGTAGGAGCTGTCTCTAATCCTTATGTACTCTCTTTAGTGGCGGTATCGGTTTGGAACACTCTGAACGATCCGACTACAAAGGGATTAGGCGATAGTGCCAGAGCAAAGAGCTATACAGCTCCACAGTAAATATATTTATCAGACAGACAGGGAGAGCCTTTACAGGGCTCTCCTTTTTAAGTATTTAGATCGGAGGTATTATTATGACAGAAAAAGAAATCAGATCAAAGGTTGTTGAGATCGCTAAGGGTTGGTTAGGCTGTAAAGAGAGTGACGGATCCCATAAAAAGATTATTGATACTTATAACGCTTGTAAGCCACTCCCTAGAAGTTACGCTGTAAAGTATACAGATGCGTGGTGTGCTACTTTTGCATCCGCTGTAGGTATCAAGGCAGGGCTTACAGATATTATCCCTAGAGAGTGTAGCTGTAATCAGTTTATCCAGCTTGCTAAGAATATGGGTATCTGGGTAGAGAATGATGCTTACACTCCATCCGCTGGGGATATGATCCTTTATGATTGGGATGATAACGGAGTAGGAGATAATACAGGTAGTGCGGATCATATCGGTATTGTAGTATCTGTATCTGGAGGCGTTATTAAGGTTATCGAGGGTAACAAGAGTAACGCTGTAGGCTATAGAGAGCTTGCTGTAAACGGTAAGTATATCAGAGGCTTTGTTACTCCTAAGTACAGCTCTAAGGCTACTAAAGAGGAGGCTCCTAAGCCATCTGGTAACGGAGGGGGCTCTTACAATATTGGAGATATTGTAAACTTTACAGGATGCCTCCACTATACCAGCTCTACAGCTAGTGGCGTTGCATACGGTTGTAAGGCAGGACAGGCTAAGGTAACTAACAAGGCTGAGGGTGCGGTACATCCGTATCATTTACAGGCTATCTCTGGTAAGGGCTCTACTGTATATGGCTGGGTAAATGCTGGAGATATTTCTGGTAAGACAGGCGGAGGATCCGCTAAGACCTACACAGTAGTTAAGGGAGATACTCTTAGCAAGATCGCTAAAAAGTATGGAACTACTGTAGATACTCTGGTTAAGCTCAATGGTATCAAAAATAAAAACCTTATTAACATCGGACAGGTAATCAAGTTACCTTAATCCTTTAGGCACTCCTTAATATTTTTTTCATATAGAGGGCTACTGGCTGTAAAATGCTGGTAGCCCTCATTTTTTAGTTGTATCTAGTATATAAGGGGTGTATAATAGATAGGAACTGAAAACAGCCTCATAAAGCCCTCTATTTTATCGAGAGTAAAGAAGTCTACACCTAATATATAAAAGTGGCTGTATGAGGCACACAGGAGCTCACAGGACTATTACAGGAGGGTAAACAGGATGGCATACAGGAAAATAACGGATATAAAAGATACTATTGGTATGAGAGCGGTATTTTATGCCAGAGTATCTACAGCGGAGGAGGAACAGCTAAACGCTATAGAACTCCAGATTGAGGAAAATAGAGGATGTATTAAGGATCATGGCTGGAAACTGGTAGGAGAGTATATTGATCGCAGTAAGAGCGGTACGATGGTAAAGGGCAGAGATGATTACCAGAGGCTCTATGAGGATCTGTATGAGGATCTATTTGATATTGTAGTAATCAAGGATCAAGAGAGGCTCCAGAGAAATACTCTGGATTGGTACCTCTTTATTAACAGGGTAGTACAGACAGGAAAGCTCCTGTTTATGTACATGGATGGGAAATTTTACTCCCCAGATGATGCTCTTATCACAGGTGTACGAGCGATTATAGCGGAGGAGTTTAGTAGAAATCTTAGTAAGAAACTCCATAACTACCACGATCATAGAATAGAAAAAGCCAGACAGGGGCAGGAGATAGCCTTACAGGGTAGTGGTAATGTATATGGATGGGATAAAAAAGATGGTAAGTATTATATAAATCCAGAACAGGCTAAGGTAAGGAGGCTCATGTGTGAGGGAATTATGGCAAGAAAAGGCTCTACCCTCATAGCTAAGGAGCTTAATGATGCTGGATACCGTAACACGGTAGGGAAACCGTGGAAACCTATGGATATACCTAAATTTGTATATGATTGTAAAAATGTAGGTACCATGATTATAAACAAAGAAAGACACGATTTTGAGAGTAAGCAAACTATAAAACTCCCTAAGGAGGAGTGGGTATATGTAGAAAACGCTCTCCCTCCGATAGTCACACAGGAGGAGTGGGATCTAATCTGTAAGATCCATGAGGAGAGAGTAATAGCCACAGGATCCGACAGGAGAGGCAAGAAAACCAGCGGATACTCTTTTAGTGGTAAGCTGGTATGTGGTATCTGTGGGGCTCCTTACTGGAGGAAACAGAGAGTATCTAAGGATGAGTACTGGGTATGCAGTACAAAGCAGACTAAAGGCAGGAGAACCAGAAAAAGAGATAGCATGATGGGGAAAGCTGGAGAGATAAATCCTTTAGGCTGTGATAATGAAAATATCTCTTATAACTCCCTCATGGAGATAATGGGGGTAGTATCAGAGCGATTACAGGCAAATACAGACACAATAAAGCATGATATGATAAATTGGCTTACTAAGCTCAGAAAACAGCTCCTAGAGGCAAATGGAGGGCATACAGAGGCAGATCTACAGCGTGAGCTCTCCAGAAAAAGTAAGTTACTGGATGCCTACTTAGATGGGATCCTAAATAAACAGGAATACCAGAAAAAAGCAGAGGAGTTAGATGAGAGGATCATCCAGCTCAAAGCAGAAACAGAAAAGAATAAGGCTAACTCTGGAGATATTGCAGAGATAGATAAGGTACTGGCTAACATAGATGAGGAGGTATCCAGATATGTAGATGGTAATGAGAAATTAAAAGTAGAATACCTCTTAGAGCACTTAGAGCAGGTACAGATATTCCCAGATAAGGTTATAGTTATAGTGCCGATATTGAGCGAGGGGATAGTAGTAGAAAAAGCTCAGTATGTATCTAGGGAGAAACGGTGCCGGCAAGACTACCTGTATGAGAATGATCGGCGGTCTGGCAAAGCCGACAAGCGGAGAGATATCCATGTTTGGATACGCTGGAAAGGATTTGTCAAAGGTACGCTCAAGAGTGGGCTGCCTGATTGAGGCACCGGGTGTATATCCCAACATGACGGCAAAGGAAAATATCGAGATGAAGTGCCGTCTCTTCGGCATCAGTAAAAAGGGCTATGCAGAGGGCATACTTGATAAGGTAGGTCTGTTAAATGTGGGAAAGAAAAAGACAAAGAATTTTTCACTTGGTATGAAGCAGAGGCTTGGAATCGGCATGGCGCTGGTTGGAGAGCCTGACCTTTTAGTGCTTGATGAGCCTATCAACGGACTTGATCCACAGGGAATTGCAGAGGTGCGTGATACGATTCAGAATCTGTGTGCACAGCAGGATATGACTGTGTTTATTTCAAGCCATATATTGGAGGAGCTTTCAAAGCTTGCCACAGATTACGGCATTATAAATAATGGAGCCCTGCTTCAGGAAATTACCAGAGAGGAGCTGCTTTCCAAGTGCAGTGAGAAGATTACACTGACAGTGGACAATCCAAATAAAGCAGTGCCTGTGCTCGATAAGATGGGCTTTGTGCACTACATGATAGTGGACAAAAATCATATAGATGTCTATGAGCGCCTGAATGATAGCGCCGCCTTAAATACAGCGCTGGTCACAGCAGGAGTTTCGGTGGCACAGCTAGCGGTCACAGGAATGGAGCTTGAGACATATTTCCTTAGTATCACAGGAGGTGCGACAAATGTTTAATGCGGTAAGAATGGATATTTACAGACTGATACATACAAAGTCAGCTTATGTTATACTGGTAATAGCTATGGCACTCGCAATAGCTATGAGCGGTATGACAGCTCTTGTCAGAAGCATGGCGACAGAGAGCATCGTGGAAACAACTGATGATGTCACTATGGTAAGTGAGTCAGACAGTGAGATAGCAGATGAATACGATACAGCATCAGCGGAATCGTCAAATGGACCAACGGCAACAGTCGGGCTTGAAATGGATGAATCCGACATGTCAGATGAGGTACCGACCATAGCAGATATGGTTGAAAGCGATATAGCGGGTCTTGACCTGGCACTTTTACTTGCAATATTTACGGTGCTCTTTTCAACAGCAGACCTAAACAGCGGCTATATAAAGAGCGTAGGCGGACAGGTGAAGTGCCGTGGAGTGCTGCTGTTTTCAAAGATGATAGCGCTTTCGGTATTTACACTTGTGGCTATGGCACTTGATGTGATTGTACAGTGTATTGCGACTCCGCTGTTTTTACATGGAGCAGAATTCGGAGATGCAGCAGACTTATTTAAGATGCTTGGCAGCCAGTATGTGGTCACACTTTTATTTGTATATTTTGTCATGGCAATGGCAATCATTATAAAAAACAATGTAATCAGCATGATTATCGCTGTGTGCATGTGTACAGGTATCTTTTCACTGATTTTCAGTGGAATCAATATACTTATTGAAAAAATCGGAGTAAAGAACTTTGATATAAATGATTACCTTATTGTTAATCAGATTTCTAAGCTTGATCTGAGTGCGTCTGCAAAGACAGTAGGCGGTGCATTTGCGGTAGCCGCTGTGTGGGCAGTGGTGTCACTGATTGCAGTGTACGGTGTATTTAAACGCAGGGATATATAATGTGTTTTGAATGAGGAATAAAATATGATTTGGAAAATACTGACTGTAATACTTGCAGTTTCGGTAGCTGTCTTAATAGCTGTGCTCGTAAAAATAAGGGCACAGCTTCGTGACATTAACGAACAGCTTGATTTTTTATGCGAAAAGGATACAAATATGCTCCTTTTAACCGATACCAACATGGCTGATATCGGAAGGCTTAAGGAGCGCATAAACAGATTTTTAGAGCAATGGCACAGGCAGCGTGAGGCGGCGGCAAAAAAGGAGCAGATGATATCTGACACGTACACAAACCTGTCGCACGATATCCGCACTCCGCTTACCTCGCTGGACGGCTATTTTCAGCTGCTTAGGGATGAGACTGACAAGAGCGCGCAGGAGCATTATATAGATATCATCCAGGAGCGTATCACAAGCCTTAAGGATATGCTCGAGGAGCTTTTCATGTTCACAAAGCTTAAAAATGACAGCTTCAAGCTAGAGCTGTCTAATTGCTGTGTCAGCAGACTTTTAAAGCAGACAGTGTTTTCGTATTATGAGGAGTGGAAAAAGCAGAGTATTGAGCCGTTGCTTGATATATGTGAGGATACGATATTTATCACTGCAAATGCACAGGCACTCAGGAGAGTGTTTCAGAATGTGATAAAAAATGCACTGGTGCATGGACAGAAGAGCATCTGCATACAGATGAGGCAGCGGGATTCGTGCAATTGCAGGGCTTCAGATGACGAGCGTACTTCAAAAAATAGGATTGTCCATATTTTGGTTTCAAATGATGTAAAAAATCCTGATGATATAGACGTGGACAGGGTGTTTGAGCGCTTTTACAAGGCTGATGAAGCGAGGAGCATATCATCGAGCGGGCTTGGGCTTTCGATTGCAAAGGAACTTGTGGAGAGAATGGGCGGGAGTATTGAAGCAAGGCTTGAGGGGAAGCGATTTGTTGTGGAAATACAGTTTGAATGTGAATAGTTCACTTTTGTAATGTGATAAATAATATTGACACACATGAAACAAAATGATATACTATCAAAGTGTTTGCGGGCATGGCGGAATTGGCAGACGCGCTAGATTTAGGTTCTAGTGGGAGACCGTGCAGGTTCAAGTCCTGTTGCCCGTACTGTTTACAAGGGTTTCAGAGGTTTTTATTACTTCTGAAATTCTTATTTTTTTATCATTTTTTCCTATACGAAAGGATACCACAATGCAGGCTTACAAGGATTTAGTAAAAGCACTTCCTGGCTTAAAAGAGGATATGCCACGCGCATTTTACATGCTCGCAGAGCTTTTTGATTACGGTTCATTTGATATATGCAGAAGTGACGACAAATATATAATCCCATATATCATGAATGACGCGGTGGAATGCTATCTGACTGTGGAAAATGCAGTGTTAAAGGGCGATTATCATAGCGAGGAAGAAATCATTTCGGCATCGTTGGTTTTAGGAAGTGAAAAAGGCTACGGACTCATTCTGCACCAGCAGGACAATGTGGTCACACTCTGGTTTGATAATTTGCATGTGCATGAGGCATGCTTTAAATATCATGAAATAGGACATTTCTGGGTAAAGGGACAGGAGCAGTGGCGCATGCTTGTATATATGGTAGGAACAATCGCTGATAAGTATATGTACATGGGAAAGGAATACTGCAACGAGACAGAATGCTTTATCCAGAGCCTTATTTACTTTGCGCCGTTTCGCAGATGGACACCGGTACCCGGCGATTTGATGGAGTATCATTTTCCTGCCATGGCAGAGGGAATAGACATTATGGAGGAGCTTTGCAGGGAGGTTTCGGACACTGATTATCTTAAACTCATTGCACGCTACAGGGCAAATCCATGTGAGAAAACGGAAAAGCTTTTGAGCAGACATTTAGCCGATGCAAAAAGAGTACCGCTTTATCAGTATATTTATAAGCTTGTGATAAAGGCATCAAAGAATTATCCCGAGAGAAATTACGGAAATCAGATAAATGAACGCATAAAAGAAAAGCGTAAAGCGCTTGAAAAGGAGATGCTTCAAAAGGGATACACCGGAAAATATCCTGTGTTTTCAAAGAAAAATACGACTGTGCGTGTAATGGAGGAACAGCCCTACGTCACAGCAATTCTAGAGTGGGATGATTACAAATATAAGCAGCAGCTCATGGTTTCTGAGTGCAGTGCCAAAAAGTATGATGGAATAAATGCGGGATTTTTTAAAGGAATAGGCAGACACGGACACATTGTGCAGGTGTAGATACACATAAAACAAAAGCCACGGAGCAATCCGTGGCTTTCGTAATACGCTTATTACAAGGATGGGCTTGAGAAGACTCGAACTTCCGACCTCACGCTTATCAGGCGTGCGCTCTAACCGGCTGAGCTACAAGCCCTTGTGTTTTGCACAAAACGTATACTACAATATTTTTGGTGAGAAGTCAAGAGTTTTTTAGAGGTTTTCTCCATCTGTTTTATTTTTCGGATATTCGTTTGAGTGCGCACTGATGACCTCATTAATCCAGTCTACACACTGTTTTTTTCCGTCATCTGTAAATGGAAAGGTATTGTCAGTTTTTTTGCTGTCGTCGGTCAGGTCAAAAATATACGGCCCCGGCCATATCCATGCATGAAATATTGGCTCACCCTTTTCCTCGGGGGTATCCTCGGTGGCTTCCTTAAGGACAGGCTCCTCACGCTTTATGAGAAAGCGCATGCCGTTCATCCAGCCGGTAAAGGTTGTTTTTTTATAGTAGTTGAGATTGAGTGCATCGTCGTATGTAAGCATAGGTGGCTCCTTGATATATAATGATATGTAATTATACACCAAATATCCGTTTAATGCCAGAATAACGCCAGTACTTAACAATTCAAAGTAATCATGCACTGAAAATTAATATATTAATGCAAAAATAAAAATGAATAAAAATGTATAAATAATGCTTATGAGCTACATAAATTACCCTTATTAATGAGTATTATAAAAAATGACTAATTTTTATGCAGAAATGAAAATTATATAGGAAAATATATCCAATTGACAAAGTATGATTTCTGTGTATAATAAAAAGGAATTGTTCGCGTCAGAACGACAGTTGTATCAGACAGCAAGATTAGGGAGTGTGTAATGACAATGACGTCATTCGCACTTTTTTGCGTATTAGACAAAATACTTTGACGTGGTGCAGTGATAATGCTTTAAAAAATAAAAATAATGCATTATCGATACAAATCCAAGAGGGAGAGAAAAAAATGGGTAAGTACATTGTAAAGAGAGTTATTCTCGCGATTTTTACAATCTTCATTATCAGTCTTATTACATTCTTTGCCATGAATGCAATTCCGGGTGGTCCATTCAATTCGGAGAAGGCAAAGAGTCCGGCGGTAATGAAAGAGCTTGAGGCACGCTACGGACTGGATCAGCCACTTATAGTCCAGTACAAGAATTACATGGCAGGCGTGCTGCACGGAGATTTCGGTGTTAGTCTTAAGACAGACCGTCCGATCTCAGATATCATTGGGGAGAGCTTCCCGATTTCAGCGAAGCTTGGACTTTTAGCGGCGCTCACTGCGATAGTATTCGGAGTGGTGCTCGGTTCGATAGCAGCGCTGATGCGAAACAGGTGGCCGGATCGAGTTATAGTATTCTTCGTCACACTGATTACGTCGATGCCGTCATTTGTCATCGCTACGTTATTACTTTATTTCTTCTGTATAAAGCTTGGTGTGGTGCAGGCCTTCAGCTCAGGAAGCAACATGATATTACTTCCGGTGCTGTCACTGTCACTTTCACCGATGGCATATATTACAAGACTTACAAAGACTTCAATGCTTGATGCACTCGGACAGGATTACATCCGTACGGCAAAGGCCAAGGGTGTACATCAGTACAAGATTATATTTGTACATGCGCTTCGTAATGCGCTCATTCCGGTCATCACATATGTGGGACCTATGATTGGTGGTATCCTCACAGGTTCAATGGTTATTGAGAGTATTTTCAATATCGGAGGACTCGGCTCCAAGTTCGTAAGCTGTATCACAAACCGTGATTACACAATGATTATGGCCACAACACTTTTCCTTGCTGTCATCATGGTAGGCGCGAACCTCATTACAGATATTGTATACAAAGTGATTGATCCACGTATTAAGCTTGATTAAGGAGAGATAAAGATGAAAGATAATATGAAGAGAGCACCTTTCTCCACACAGATTGACCTTAGCAAGTTCGATATGAAGGATTTTGCCAAGGCATCAGATGAAGAGAAACGCCAGCAGGAGGTTATGGGTGAGTCAACTACCTTCTTGAAGGATGGTCTTAAGAGACTCCGCAAAAATCCACTGGCTATGGGTTCTATTATAGTTTTGGTTTTACTTATTTTGGTTATTCTTCTGGCACCAAAGATTGTGCCTTACGGATATGCAGATATCGTTAAGGGTGCACAGAACTTAGGACCTTTCCAGTACAGCGATGCTGAGCAGGCACAGATTGATGCAGGTGAGAAGCTGTTCCCGCACATTTTTGGCACAGATGAGCTCGGAAGAGACTATTTTATCCGTGTTGTTTACGGAGCTCGTGTTTCGCTGGGAGTCGGTGTGTTTGCATCACTGCTTGTGCTTATAATCGGTATCATTTACGGTTCCGTATCAGGCTTCTGCGGTGGCAAGGTAGATATGGTTATGATGAGAATAGTAGATATCATTTATTCATTGCCGGATATGCTGCTCATCATTTTACTCGCAGTTGTATTAAATGAGGTGCTGACACCTGTAATAAAGGGTACAGTGCTTTCAAAGCTCGGTGTCAACATGATTGCACTTTTCATAGTGTTTGGATTGCTTTACTGGGTAGGAATGGCAAGACTTATAAGAGGTCAGATTCTTACCATCAAGCAGAATGAGTACATTCTCGCAGCAAAGTGTATCGGAACATCATCAGCCCGCACTATCAGAAAACACATTTTACCGAACTGTCTGTCAGTAATCATCATTACTACAGCGCTTCAGATACCATCAGCCATCTTTACTGAGAGTTATCTGTCATTTATCGGACTTGGTGTTTCGGCTCCTATGCCTTCACTTGGTTCGTTGGCAAATACAGCGCGTGGCGGACTCCAGAGCTACCCATTGCGTCTTATTTTTCCGGCGCTTACGATTTGTATCATTGTTCTTACATTGAATCTTATCGGCGACGGCTTAAGAGATGCATTTGACCCTAAATTATCGAAATAGTAAGGAGTGAGTAAGATGGAAGATAATAAGTTTGTTCTTGAAGTATCTGATCTGCACACTACCTTCAAGACCGATAACGGAGACGTATCAGCTGTAAACGGTGTCAGCTTTAAGCTTGAGCCGGGAAATACTCTTGGAATCGTAGGAGAGTCGGGCTCAGGAAAGTCAGTTACAGCATATTCAATCATGCAGATTCTTGCTGAGAATGGTGCCATCACAGGCGGCTCAGTAAAATATAAGGGTGAGGATATCACCAAATGGAACAAAAAGAAAATGGCAGATTTCAGAGGAAAATGCTGTTCAATCATTTTCCAGGATCCTATGACATCGCTTAATCCGGTATTTACGGTAGGCTACCAGCTTGAGGAGGCAGTGCTTCTTCACACAGACCGTACAAAGAAGGAAGCAAAAGAGCGTGCTATAGAGATGCTCACACTTGTAGGCGTTAATGAGCCTGAGAAGCGTGTAAATCAGTACCCTCATGAGCTTTCCGGTGGTATGAGACAGCGTGTCATGATAGCTATGGCATTAGCCTGTGAGCCGGATATCCTTATCGCAGATGAGCCGACAACAGCTCTTGATGTGACTATCCAGGCACAGATTCTTGAGCTTATGCAGTCACTGCAGGAAAAGCTTGGTATGGCAATCATCATGGTTACACATGATCTGGGTGTCATTGCTTCAATGTGTGATGAGATCATAGTTATGTACGGCGGCCGTGTGTGTGAGAGAGGAACAGCAGATGCTATATTCTACAGCCCGGCGCATGAGTACACAAAGGGACTGCTTCGTTCAATCCCTACAAAGACCAATTCAAAAACCAGGCTTGTTCCTATCGGAGGCACACCAATCAATATGCTCAACATGCCAGAGGGCTGTGCATTCTGCCCTCGCTGTGATGCCGCTATGAAGATATGTCTCACCGAAAAGCCGGAGGAAATCTGGGTTGGAGAGGATCATCTCGCATCATGCTGGATGAATATTAAGAATATGATGGAGGAGGGAAAATCAAATGAGTAATGAGACAAATAACAACGAGTACCTGCTCAAGGTAGACCATTTGAAGCAGTATTTCCCTGTTCATGACGGATTTAAAAAGATGGAGTTAAAGGCAGTTGATGATGTGTCATTTGCCATAAAGCCGGGTGAGACGCTTGGACTTGTTGGTGAGTCAGGCTGTGGAAAGACAACCGTAGGACGTACTCTTTTACGTCTGTACCAGCCTACAGCAGGACGCATTGAGTTCGACGGCAATGTATTGTTTGACAGTGAGAAGAAGATAGATGTGAATATGCATCCTTACCGTAAGCAGATGCAGATGGTATTCCAGGATCCGTATTCATCACTCAACCCTCGTATGACGGTAGAGGATATCATCGGAGAGCCTCTCGATGTGCACAAGCTCTACAATAGCAAGAAAGAGCGCCATGAGATGATTATGGATCTCATGGAGACAGTTGGACTAAACGCAGACCATGCCACACGTTATGCACATGAGTTTTCGGGTGGACAGAGACAGCGTATCGGAATAGCAAGAGCGCTTGCAGTAGATCCGAAGTTTATCGTATGTGATGAGCCGGTATCGGCACTTGATGTTTCAATTCAGGCCCAGGTAGTCAACATGTTTGAGGATCTGCAGAAGGAGAGAGGGTTATCATATCTGTTTATAGCGCATGATCTGCTTGTAGTGCAGCATATCTCTGATAGAATAGCTGTTATGTACTTAGGTCATATGATGGAGCTTGCAGATGCTGATGAGCTGATGGACAATCCAATCCATCCGTACACACAGTCGTTGCTTTCAGCGGTTCCGATCCCGGATCCTGAGACTGCCAGACACAGCAAGCGAATCGTGCTTGAGGGAGATGTTCCTTCGCCTCTTCGCATGCCTAGCGGCTGTCCATTCCGTTCGCGTTGTAAATATGCGACAGAACAGTGTGCAGCAGCACGTCCGGAGCTTACAGACAGAGGAAACGGACATATGGTTGCATGCTTCAACCGCTAATATAAGGTTTTTACCGGCATATAGCTTAAGCCACATGTGCCGGTTCTAACATAAATTTATTTTTCATATTAATTAATTAGGAGGAAGAAAGATGAAAAAGAGATTAGTAGCACTTACTCTTGTTGCAGCTATGGCACTTGGCATGACTGCTTGTGGAAGCAAGAGCAACAACAAAACAACTACTAACGATAATTCTGATACTGCTGTATCAACAGCCGTAGACTGGACAAGCTATGATGAGTTAGTAGAATCTATCCGTACAGAAGCAGATCTTGCAAAGCGTGCAGAGATGATGCACCAGGCAGAGGATATGCTTATGGATACATGGTGTGTTATTCCACTTTACTACTACAATGACCAGTATATGCTCAAGGATTATGTCACAGACGTATACTCAACAGTAGAGGGTATGAAATACTTCTACAATGCAAAGAACACAAAGAATGCCGGAAAGTTAAACATCTTCATGGCATCAGAGCCTGATCATATCGATCCTGCATTAAACAGTACTGTTGACGGCGGATGTCTTGCAGTAAACAGCTTTGAGGGTCTTATGCGTTACAACGCTGAGGGCAAGCTTGAGCCTGCATGTGCAGAGAGCTATGAGGTTTCTGAGGATGGCCTCACATACACATTCACAATGCGTGACGGTCTTAAGTGGTCAAATGGTGATGAGCTTACTGCAAAGGATTTCGAGTGGTCTTGGAGGAGAGCTGCAGATCCTAAGACAGCTGCAGATTACAGCTACCTTTGCGCAGTATTCGCAGGATATGATGATACAAAGGGGCTTGCTGCTGATGATGTAGTTGCTTCTGATGATGGAAAGACTCTTACAGTCAAGCTTAAGGCAGTTACACCATACTTCCTTGACTTATGTGCATTCCCATTCTTCTTCCCTGTAAACCAGAAGTCAGTAGAGGGAAATGATGACTGGGCAAACGATGCAAGCGACAAGTTCGTTACAAACGGTGCATTCACACTCAAGGAGTGGAAGCATGATTCAAGCATGACATATGTTAAGAATCCTAACTACTGGGATGCTGACAATGTAACAGTTGATGAGATGAACGTAATGCTTACATCTGATGATGTTTCAGCTTACACAGCTTACCAGAACGGTGACCTTGATTTTATTGATTCAATTCCTACAGCCGAGATTGAGGCAGCTAAGAAGACAAGCGAGTTCTACACAGTTGACAACCTTGGAACATACTACGTAGGCTTCAACATTAACTCTAAGCTCTACTCAGAACTTGGATTAGATGCTGACCAGGCTAAGGTATTCAGAAAAGCAATCTGTCTTCTTATCGATCGTCAGTACATTATCGATACAATCGCCCAGGGCGGACAGAAGATTGCCACAACATTTATCCCAGAGGGCGTTACAGATGGTAACGGTGGCGAGTTCAAGAACAAAGATTACTACGGCACAGATTACGATAAGAACTTTGAGGAGGCTAAAGAGCTTCTTGCTTCTATCGGATTATTAGATGAGAGCACAGGCCAGGTAAACCAGACTGTCGAGTTCACATACCTTGTAAACAACTCAGAGTCAAATGTAAAGATTGGTGAGGCTATCCAGGCTGATCTTTCAAAGGTAGGTATCAACTTAAAGGTTGAGCAGCAGGAGTGGAACGTATTCCTTAACAGCCGTAAGGACGGACAGTTTGATTTCGCCCGTGAGGGATGGCTTATGGATTACAACGATCCAATCAACATGCTTGAGATGTTCACAACAAAATCAGGTAACAACGATATGCAGTTCGGTCGTTAATCTGATTTTGCTATCATAACAAAGCCGCTCGTGCCATTCGCACGACGATGCGAATAACATGCAGAGTATACAGGAAGTCATACAGCTATTGTATGGCTTCCTTTTTTTGCGTTTAAAGTGGGCTTTTCAGAGCGAAAAAAGGCTCTTTAAAAAAATATGATAATGGTGTAGAATTGTTATTATATAGTTTTAGAATGATGTTTGAGGGTGTGTGATGATTTTAGGACTAAGTGATACGGAAAAGAAATTTAAGACAGCGATGGATACGGCAGGTGCCGACATGACAGTGGTCAACAGCTGGCTTAAGCTGTATGTCAAAACCAAAAAGAATTCCTCCGGTGTTGCAAAGCGCTATTATGGCGTGAAGACAGGTTTAAGCAGCCTGCTTTCAGATTTAAAGGAGCTTGAGCAGCAAGTTATTGGGTATTGTGAGCTCACAGGAACCGAACGGAAGCACTTTGGAGAGCTGATAAAGGCTTGCAAAGTGAAAAGAGGCATGTTTGACGATGAATTTTTAATCAGCAAGGTGGACACGGATTTTCACACGACTCTGGATTCTGTTGTAAAGCAGGGGGAGAGATATCTGTCATCCTTTGACAACGGTATCATTTTACAGAGTGAGATAGAGAATCTGATACACCTGACAAATGAGGGGCTTGAAAGGAAAAAGCCTGATTTGTTTGCTCTGTCATATTTCTATCTGGGGCACAGCAACAAAGAGCTTGCAGAGCTAAATTTCACACAAAAGACTAAGAGAGTGCATGAGATATATTACGAGGAGTTCTGGAAGGATATATTAAAGCAGCTTGAGGCATGTGTGAAGCAGGCTGAGGCCATAAACGATAAGTATGAGGGCACGACAGACCGGCGCACGGCAAGGATACTGTCGGAGCTTAATCCGCTGCTTGTGGGTGTTACAAAGCAATGGGAGCCGGAACAGACAGCAGAATACATACTGCGCGATATGTGCAGGATATTCAGGGATTGACATAGAAAATGCAGATTGATAAAGGAGCAGAATATGGATGTTATAATTTGGGCAATTATCTTAGGAGCTGTTTTTTACATTAACAAAAAATCAAAGAGCGCAGGCAGTAAAAACACGCAGCCAAACAAACCGAGACCGCAGCAGAAGCAGATACAGCAGATATGGAACAGCATGCAGAATACAGTTCAGTCGGGTATGAATGCATTGAACCAGACATATCAGCAGAAACCACAGCCACAGATGCAGCAGAGAGCACAGCAGCCTCAGAGACCACAGATGCAGCAGAGAGTACAGCCACAGCAGAGCAATCCGGATATAGTGCAGAGGGCCGTGAAAAATAACGCACGCTTTGCTGATGATACGACACAAAAAGAGCTTGAGACTATGCACGGACATAGCGAGGCACAGCAGAGGATGACGCAGGAGCACTCAAGAAACTGCCAGACACTGCATAATAAAGCAGCCGATGGTGCAAAGATTATAGAGGCTGAGACACAGAGTATGTTTGGCAGTGTTGAGGATCTGATTGCCATGGGATACAGCGGCAATCTGGAGTTTGAGAGAGATTTCCTTGGGGAAGGCTTAGACATGATTAACAACTTTTAAATAATAGGAAAAGAGGCAGAAATGATGGACAGAACACCAAAGCCCGGAGAGCTTTACAGACACTTTAAGAATAAGCTGTATCAGATAGTTACAGTGGCGACACATTCAGAGACAGGGGAAAAGCTTGTGATTTATCAGGCTTTATATGATGATTTTGGGATATACGCCAGACCACTCGACATGTTTGTAAGCGAGGTGGACCATGAGAAATATCCTGATGTGAAGCAGAAATACAGATTTGAGAAGATCACGCTTAAGGATAAGCCGGAGGATATGTCGGGAAAGAGTATCTCTTTGAGCACTAATGAGATTGCAGCTAATGCACCTGAAGCTGTGAGTGTTCAGACACAGGCATGTTATGAGCCGGCACCGGATGCAGATGAAGGCCAGGCACCGGATCCGCGTTTGCTGGAGTTTCTTGATGCGGATACCTTTGAAGAGAAGTACAATATACTTATTTCAATGAGGGATATCATAACCGACCGCCTTATAGATGACATAGCGGTGGTTATGGATGTTGTAGTTCCTGAGGGCCCATTGCAAAAGCGGTATGATGATTTAAAGAATACGATAAAGACCAGGCAGTACTATGAATTTTCCAATCGGCTCAGATAGCTGTTGTGATATTTGCCGGATTCAGTGACATCCTCGCCAAACCAGTCAGGCGCTGTGAATTCATTTGCTGCGTCGACAGAGTCGAATTCAACCTCCACAAGTGTAAGAGGAGCCAGGTCACCCTCAAATACATCAAGCTCTGCGGTCAGGCCACCGTCAAGAGGTATGAGATAGCGTGTCTTTTCGATGAGACGACCGTCAATCTTTTGGACAAGATGGTCGTATGCTTCTTTTGTGAGAGGAAGATTGTACTCCTCGCGCACCATAAGACCGGCTCCCTTGTATGTCATATAATAGCTGTCATTTGAGCGTCTGACTCTGACAACAGGCGAAGTGCACAGATAGCCCTGGGCGATTTTTTTGCTCGCGTAGCTGTCTAAATTGGAAGGAAGCTGTTTAAGTAAGTATTTTCTTTCGATTTCCATGGTATATCCTTTCAGGTTACTGGTAGATTTATAGTTACGGTTTATACTTTTGTTTTACCCTCATATCATTTATATATGATTATAATGACCGGTATTTAAAAATTCAAGGACGAACCGCAGCTTTTTATAGTATGATTAAAGGTTCAAAAGGTATCATAGTATTATCAAAGAAAAATAAAGGAGAAAAATATGATTAAAGTAGGAATTTTTATGGCAGACGGCTGTGAGGAGATTGAAGGACTTACAGTAGTAGATATAGTTAGAAGAGCAAAGCTTGAGATTGAAACCATATCAATCACGGAAAAAGCCGAGGTGACAAGCTCTCATCAGGTGACATTTAAGACAGATACCACAAAGGCACAGGCTGATTTTGACAGCTACGATGCAATCGTACTGCCGGGAGGCATGCCGGGTACATTAAACCTTGGCGCGGATGAGACCGTAGTAAAGACAATTAAGAGATTTGCCGCTGAGGGAAAGCTTGTTGCAGCGATATGTGCAGCGCCTAGCGTGCTCGGTGAGAATCATATACTTGAGGGCAAAAAAGCTACCTGTCATCCGGGCTTTGAGGAAAAGCTGCTCGGTGCACAGTGGCTTGAGCAGCCTGTAGTTGTGGATGGCAATGTGATTACAAGTCGTGGAATGGGAACAGCTATTGCGTTTGCACTCGAGCTTGTCAGATACTTCACAGACGATGCCACAGTAGAGCATATTCGACAGGGACTGGTATACTAATACAACGTTCAGCAAATAATCATATTATTAGTATTATAACAAAAGAGGTCACACACCAACCCCATGGTGCGCGGCCTCTTTTTATGCTTGCATTTGAAGCGTACATTTGAAGCCTGCTATTGCAGAGCTTATTTCATCTGCTGCTCCTGCTTCATGATCATCTGCTTGACCATTTCGCCACCGATTGAACCGGCCTGCTTAGAAGTAAGGTCACCGTTGTAGCCCCCTTTTAAAGGGACTCCAAGCTCTGAAGCAACCTCTTCCTTGAAACGGCTCATAGCCTCTTTTGCCTCCGGTACAGAAGCCTTTTTACTACTTGATGCTGCCATAATGCAATACCTCCTTTTAAAACGTTATACACAAGCTGTATGTGTATGGAAATATTATGCCGTAAAATGACAAAAATATGTTTTGGTATTGCTGACAATTTATGGAATTATACACAAAAGCAAATTTAATGTAAAAAACACTGGAAATAGTGGATTTGTTGTGTTATAATCATCCAATGACTGGGCTTAGCAGTTTAAAAAGCATGCCCACATTACATTTGATGTACATACCATTCATATATATTTTTAAGGAGGATAACGATTGACATGAGTGTACAGGTTGAGAATTTAGAGCATAATATGGCGAAGCTTACTATTGAGGTAGCAGCTGAGGAATTAGAGAAAGCATTGGATTCTGCATATCAGAAGCAGAAGAAACAGATTAGTGTACCTGGATTCCGTAAAGGAAAAGTGCCAAGAGCTATGATTGAGAAAATGTATGGAGCAGGTGTGTTCTACGAGGATGCAGCAAACATTCTTATGCAGCAGACATACGCAGGTGCAGTTGACGAGAGCGGTGTTGACATTGTTTCACGCCCAACAGTTGAGGTTACTCAGATTGAGAAGGGACAGCCTTTCATCTACACAGCAGAGGTTGCTGTAAGACCTGAGGTTACTCTTGGTAAGTACATGGGCGTTACAGTTACAAAGATCGACACATCAGTTTCTGATGAAGAGGTTGACGCTGAGCTTGAGAACCAGAGAAACAAAAATGCAAGAACAGTTACAGTTACAGATCGTCCTGTAGCAGAGGGAGATACAGCAGTTATCGACTTTGAGGGATTTGTTGACGGAGTAGCTTTCGAGGGTGGAAAGGGTGAGAATCATCCATTAGAGATCGGTTCACACACATTCATCGATACATTCGAGGATCAGTTAGTAGGAAAGAACACAGGCGATGAGGTTGAGGTCAATGTAACATTCCCTGAGAAGTATCAGGCAGCAGACCTTGCAGGAAAGCCGGCTACATTCAAGGTTAAGATCAACGAGATCAAGGCTAAGGAGCTTCCTGACCTTGATGATGAGTTTGCACAGGATGCAGCAGGTGTTGATACATTAGCTGAGTACAAAGAGGAAATCAAAAAGAACCTCACAGAGAAGAAAGAGACAGAAGCTAAGAAGACTAAAGAGGATGAGGCTATCCAGAAGATTATCGATAAGTCAAAGATGGATCTTCCTGAGGCAATGATTGAGACACAGTGTGAGACAATGGTTGAGGAGTTCGCTCAGAGAATCGCACAGAGCGGTCTTACAATGGAGCAGTACTTACAGTTCTCAGGCATGACAGTTGACCAGCTTAAGGATCAGGTTCGTCCTGAGGCTACAACACGTATCCAGAGCAGCCTTGTACTTGAGCAGATTGCCAAGGAGGAAAATATCGAGGTTACTGATGCAGATATCGATGCAGAGGTAGAGAAGATGGCTAAGGCATACGGCATGGAGGCTGATAAGCTTAAAGAGTACATGGGAGATGCTGAGAAGGAGTCTATGAAGAAAGACCTTGCTATCACAAAGGCCGTAGATCTTATCATGGACAACGTTAAAGAGCGTGCAAAGGCAAAGAAAAAGGCTGATGCAGAAGAGTCTACAGAAGAATAAGATTTTTGAATCAAGATTTGATGGACTGGCTCAGAAGCCTATTTTCTGAGCCGGTCTTTTGAGCTTTTATAAAGGAGGTATTTTATATGAGTTTAGTACCATATGTCATTGAACAGACCAGCAGAGGAGAGCGCAACTACGACATTTACTCCAGATTATTAAAAGATCGTATCATTTTCCTTGGAGAGGAAGTAAATGAGACAACAGCCAGCCTTGTTGTTGCCCAGCTTTTATTCCTTGAGTCTGAGGATCCGAATAAGGATATCCACCTTTACATCAATTCACCGGGTGGAATGGTTACAGCAGGACTTGCTATTTACGATACTATGCAGTACATCAAGTGTGATGTTTCAACAATCTGTATCGGTCTTGCAGCAAGCATGGGAGCTTTCCTTCTTGCAGGCGGTGCAAAGGGCAAGAGATATGCTCTTCCAAATGCAGAGATTATGATTCATCAGCCATCGGGCGGTGCAAAGGGTCAGGCTACTGAGATTCAGATTGCTGCAGAAAATATTTTAAAGACAAAGAAGAGATTAAACGAAATTTTAGCAGCCAATACAGGCAAGCCATACGAGACAATTGCAGCTGATACAGAGCGAGACAACTATATGTCAGCACAGGAAGCCGCAGAGTATGGTCTCATAGACAGTGTAATAACAAACAGATAATCAGAAGTTAGATGAATTTAAGAGGGTACCCCATATGGGATGCCCTCATGCAATAAAAGGAGTTAATAATGGCAGGAAAAAACGACGGAAAGATTCGCTGCTCATTTTGCGGTAAGACACAGGACCAGGTAAATCGTTTGATTTCCGGACCTAATGGAGCTTTTATCTGCGATGAGTGTATAGATATATGTGCCGAGATTCTTGAGGAAGAAGGCGTAGAGGGCCATGAGGACAAAAGCAGCGCTAAGGATGATATAAATCTTGTTACTCCGGAGGAGCTTAAGGCGTTTTTGGACGATTATGTAATAGGACAGGACCAGGCAAAGAAGGTGCTTTCGGTTGCTGTTTACAATCACTATAAGAGAGTACTGGCAGGTGATACATCAGATGTAGAGCTTCAGAAGAGTAATATTCTCATGCTTGGACCTACAGGCTCAGGAAAGACACTTCTTGCGCAGACACTTGCCAGAGTGATAAATGTTCCATTTGCTATCGCTGATGCTACAACACTTACAGAGGCAGGATACGTAGGTGAGGATGTGGAGAATATCCTATTAAAGCTTATTCAGGCGGCAGATTATGATATCGAGCGTGCAGAGCATGGTATCATTTATATAGATGAGATAGATAAAATTACAAAGAAATCAGAGAATGTCTCAATCACCAGAGATGTGTCAGGCGAGGGTGTACAGCAGGCTCTTTTAAAGATTCTTGAGGGCACAGAGGCATCTGTACCGCCACAGGGCGGAAGAAAGCATCCGCAGCAGGAGCTTATTCCTATTGATACTACTAATATACTTTTTATCTGCGGTGGAGCATTTGATGGTCTGGAAAAAATTATCGACAGCCGTATGGATACATCATCTATAGGCTTCAATTCAGATGTAAAGTCAAAGACAGAGCTCAATGTAGGAGAGGCGTTCAAGCATGCACTTCCACAGGATTTTGTAAAGTTTGGATTGATTCCTGAGTTTATCGGACGTGTACCTATTACCGTTTCTCTCGAGGCACTCGACAGGGATGCACTTATCCGTATACTTAAGGAGCCTAAGAACTCGCTTATCAAGCAGTACACCAAGCTTTTTGAGCTTGACGGAGTAGGTCTTGAGTTCACAGACGATGCAGTAAATGCCATCGCTGACAAGGCACTTGAGAGAAAGACAGGAGCCAGAGGACTTCGTGCCATCATGGAGGCTGTTATGCTTGACCTTATGTATCGTATACCATCAGACAAGAGCATCAGCAGATGTGTAATAGACAAGGATATCGTTGAGGATAACTTAAAGCTTGATGGTGATTGCGTGCCTGAGGCATATATCGAGGAAAAAGAGGCATCGTAAGTACAAGGCGGTATTTTACAAAAGATACAGCATCGGATAATATAAATTGCACAGCGCTTTGTTATGCATGGCTGTGCAATAATACAGGAGATATAAGTGGAAGAACAGATTATGAATATGCCTGCAGTAGCGCTGAGAGGGCTTACTATTCTGCCGGGGATGATTGCCCATTTCGACATCAGCAGAGAGCGCTCTCTTCGTGCTGTCGAGGAGGCTATGGAGCAGGATCAAAAGATTTATCTTGTCACACAAAGGAATGTGGACAGTGAGGACCCGACTCAGGAAGACCTCTATCAGATGGGTATTGTTGCTGATATAAAGCAGGTTGTCAGATTACAGAATGATGTTGTGAGAATACTTGTAGATGGAATAAGCCGGGCAGCATTGCTTGGATTTACCGATAATGAGAAGTACCTTGAGGCAGAAATCTGTTATTGTGATAGTAATGCAGACAGCCTGCCGGAGGATCTCAGGGAAGCCATGCTTCTCGGAGTCAGAGAGGCTTTTCACAGATATGCGGCAGTCGTCGGCAAAATCAGCAAGGAGCTTATCAGACAGATAGATCAGTATGAGGATCTTGAAAAGCTCATTGATTATGTAACCAACAATCTGCCGGTGTCATATGAGCTTAAGCAGCAGGTGCTTGAGGCAGAGGATATCAATGACAGATATCAGGTTATAGTATCATTACTTCTCTCCCAGGTGGAGGTTATTTCCATAAAGAATGAGCTTCAGAAAAAAGTAAAGGTTCGTGTGGACAAGCATCAGAAGGAGTATGTGCTTCGTGAACAGCTTGGTGTGATACGTGAGGAGCTGGGCGAGAATGCTGACTCGGAGGCTGATGAATATGAGAAAAAGCTATCTGAGTTAGATGCGCCTGACTACGTAAAGGAAAAGACGAAAAAAGAGATAAAGCGCTTTAGAAATATGAGCAGCAGCTCATCGGAGAGCACAGTTGAGAGAGGCTATATAGAGACTGTACTTGAGCTTCCGTGGAACAAGATGTCTGTGGACAACAAGGATCTTGACCATGCAGCACAGGTGCTCGATGATGATCACTACGGATTAAAGGATGTTAAGGAGAGAATACTTGAGTTTCTGGCAGTCAGAAATCTGACAAGCAAGGGAGAGAGTCCTATAATTTGTCTTGTAGGTCCTCCGGGAACAGGAAAGACAAGCATAGCCCGTTCAATTGCGTCTGCACTGGAGAAGAAATATGTGCGTATTTCTCTTGGTGGTGTGCGCGATGAGGCAGAAATCCGTGGACACAGAAAGACATATATCGGCGCCATGCCGGGCCGTATAGTAAATGGCTTAAGACAGGCAGGCGTTTCAAATCCTCTCATGCTGTTGGATGAGATAGATAAGGTGTCAAGTGACTACAAGGGTGACACATCAGCCGCTCTTCTCGAGGTGCTTGACAGTGAGCAGAACTGCAAATTCAGGGATCATTACATCGAGATGCCTGTGGATTTGTCGGAGGTGCTTTTTATTGCAACGGCAAATGAGGTTTCAGGCATTCCAAAGCCGCTTCTTGATAGGATGGAGCTTATTGAGGTGTCAAGTTACACTGAAAATGAGAAGTTTCACATAGCAAAGGAACACCTGGTTGAGAAGCAAAAGAGCAAAAACGGAATTAAAAAGGAACAGCTTACGATAACAGACTCTGCCCTAAAGGATATCATCAGGCTGTACACCAGAGAGGCCGGAGTCAGAAGCCTTGAGAGGACTATCGGCAAGCTGTGCCGCAAGGCGGCTAGGGAAATCTTTAAGGACAGCGAAGCTGCTTTAAAGGTTACAAAGACCAATCTTAAGACGTATTTGGGCAATCCGAAGTACAGTCCGGAGAAGAAAAATGATCACGCAGAGGTTGGAATCGTTAGAGGCCTGGCATGGACCAGCGTGGGCGGAGTCACACTCGAGGTTGAGGTGAATGTGCTGCCGGGCAAGGGTGAGCTCGTGCTCACCGGTAAGCTTGGCGACGTGATGAAGGAGTCGGCACAGGCGGCACTTAGCTATGTGCGCTCAATAAGCGAAGGATATGGCATTGATGCAGAGTTTTACACGAAGCATGATATCCATATACATATCCCGGAGGGCGCAGTGCCAAAGGACGGACCATCTGCAGGTATCACTATGGCGACAGCCATGCTCTCAGCCATTACAGACAGAGCTGTCAAGGCAGATGTAGCCATGACAGGCGAGATAACGCTGCGCGGCAGGGTGCTTCCGATAGGAGGACTCAAGGAAAAGCTGCTTGCAGCCAAAGTAATCGGAATAAAAACAGTATGTATTCCAAAGGATAATGAAAAGGACCTGGAGGAGATTTCAAAAGAAATAACAGACGGCATGGAAATCGTGCCGGTGGAGAGATTTTCACAGGTGGAGAAGATAGCATTTGTAAAATAAGAATGAGGAAGAGATTATGGTAATTAAAAGTGTTAATTTAGAGACAGTTTGCGGAATTACAAGCACAATCCCTGACAATGAGTATAATGAGGTGGCATTTGCCGGCAAGTCAAATGTAGGCAAGTCATCACTGATCAACGCACTCATGAACAGAAAGTCACTTGCCAGGATCTCTTCACAGCCCGGCAAGACACAGACCATCAATTTTTATAACGTCAATGACGCCATGTATCTGGTCGATCTGCCGGGCTATGGCTATGCCAATGCCAATATCGAGATAAAAGCTAAATGGGGACAGATGATAGAAAACTATCTTCACACCTCAAAAAAGCTTCAGGCAGTGTTTCTTTTAATAGATATAAGGCATGAGCCATCGGACAATGATATCATGATGTATGACTGGATGGTAAACCAGGGCTTTGCACCGATCATCATTGCAACCAAATCTGATAAATTGAAAAAAAGCCAGATTGCCGCACACATAAAGACTATCAAGGATGTGCTTCATGTGAAGCCGGGCACGGTAGTTATACCGTTTTCGTCCATGTCAAAGGAAGGCAGGGACGAAATCTGGAATCTCATAGATTCACTCGTGTTTGACGAGGAGACACTTCTTGCCATGAAACAGGAGGAAGAAGCAAAGCGCGAGGCAAAATCAGCGGCAAAAAGAGCCGCTGCATCCCAGCCACACAAAAAGGAGCGCTGGAAGAAGACCGGAAAGCCGGTTGCCAAAAAGACTAAAGAACGCAGAGATAAGGCCAAGAGCAAAAAAAGCGTTAATAATCATAAAAAGAAATAAAGTCGAAATAGAGTGATAGAAATAAAGCTATAGAAAGAAAGGCGAATATTTAATATATGAAGAATAAATGCAAATTTGTAGGCATTATGTTTTTGTGTATATTGATAGTGTGTACGCTTGCGGTAATGGCATATGAACACACAGCAGGTAAAACAGGAGCTGCCGGTGAAATGTCAGATACTTCGGACAGTGAAAAAAATACTGACGAAGCTGATGATATGCTTACAGTCGTGACATCCTTCTATCCAATGTATATTGCAGCTTTAAATATAGTAGACGGAGTGGAAGGCGTTAGACTTGAAAATCTAAGCGAGCCACAGACCGGTTGTCTGCACGATTTTCAGCTAACACCGGAGGATATGAAGCTTTTATCCACAGCCGATGTTTTTGTAATAAACGGAGGCGGTATAGAGTCGTTTATGTCAGATGTAGCAAAGGCGTATCCGAAGCTTGATGTGGTTGAGGCCTGTGAGGATGTGGCACTTCTTTCTGAGGATGATGCAGACAGTGACCACGACCATGATCACGACGCAGACACAGAATCGGACAGTGACCACGACCATGACCACGAAGCAGACGCAGAATCAGATAGCGCGCATGACCATGACCACGGTGATGAGAATGCCCATGCATGGATGAGCGTGCCGCGTTACCGCACCATGGTTCAGACAATCGCATCCAGGCTTGCCGAAAAGGATGCAAAGCATGCTGATGAATATTATGCAAATGCAAAAGCATATAATGCAAAGCTTGCAGTGCTTGAAGAAAAGATAAATAGCCTAAAGAGTCTTACCAATGGACAGAATATCATCATATTCCATGAGGCCTATGCGTATGTAGCTGATGATTTTTCCATGAATGCATGCTATCTGTTAGACCTTGACGAGGAGCGCTCAGTCAGCGCAGGTGAGATAAAGCAGGTAATAGGTGCCATAAAGGATGATGGAGTGTCGGTAATACTAGCTGAGGAGCTCTACGGAAAGAGCATGGGAGATACCGTATCGCGTGAGACAGATGTGCATGTGATTTATATCGACCCTCTCAACAGGGGAGAGTACGACAAGGACAGCTATCTTGATGGTATGGAGCACAATATAGAGCTTATCAAAGAGGCATTTACTAAATAAAATTGGAGAAAATATGCGGAAAATAATACAGCCATGTGGCTTTCATTGCATAAAAATAAATAACCTTGGAGTGAGCTTCGGAGAGCAGACGGTGCTTGAGGATGTAAATATGCACATACATTGCGGCTCCTTCAATGTCATAATAGGCCAAAACGGTGCCGGAAAATCTACACTCATAAAGGCGATACTCGGCGAGATACCTCACACCGGTACGATTGAGTTCAAGGATACTAAGGACGGACATATGGCTAAGCTTAAAATCGGCTATGTGCCGCAGTCTGTCAATATCGAGAAAAATACACCGGTCAGCGTGTATGACCTCATAGCAAGCTATCAGTACAATTATCCTGTTTTTCTGCCAAAGAGCAAAAAGATAGAGGCAAAGATAAGGGAGACACTCGAGGTATTTGAGGCTGAGGAGCTCATCGACAAGCAGGTGTGCAACCTCTCGGGAGGACAGCTGCAGAGAGTGCTTCTTTCCATGGCAATCATGGACGAGCCGAACTTGCTGCTGTTGGATGAGCCAGTGTCCGGAATAGACCAAAACGGCATGGAGCTTTTCTATAAGACCATGGATTATTTAAAGACTCACTATGACCTTGCAATCATACTGATATCGCACGATTTGGACTATGTGGCAAAGTACGCAGACCATGTTGTGCTGCTTGATAAGACCGTTGCAAAGCAGGGAACTGTGAAGGAAGTCTTCGAGAGCAAGGAATTTGAGAGAATTTTTTACACAGGAGAGGAATCCTGGGTGAGAGAGGAGGAACACAAATGAATATAACCTCCTGGCTTCAATATGATTTTATGAGAAATGCCCTTATCGCTGTGCTCATCATCACACCGCTTTTTGGCATAATGGGAACCATGATTGTAAACAAAAAGATGGCATACTTTTCAGATGCACTCGGACATTCAGCACTTACAGGAATCGCTGTCGGAGTGGTATGCGGCATGGCAGACACCTCGCTTGCCATGGTGATATTTGCGATAGTGTTTGCACTTCTTTTAAATAAGATAGGCAGTCTGAACACTGCATCGACAGATACCATTATATCGGTATTTTCATCGTGCTCTGTGGCGATAGGTCTTGCGATACTGTCAAAGGGCGGCAATTTCAGCAAATACTCAAGTATACTGGTGGGCGATGTGCTAAGCATCACAAAGACTGAGATAGTTTATCTAATTGTGATTTTTGTGGTCACTATAGTGTTCTGGGTGCTTTGCTTCAATAAGCTCAACGCCATCTGCATACACAGAAGCGTGGCAAAAAGCAAGGGCATCCATGTGCGTCTTCTGGATAATCTGTTTGCGGTGCTTGTAGCACTCATAGTTATGCTATCCATCAAGTGGATAGGTATACTTATAATAAATGCTCTGCTTATATTACCAGCGGCTTCATCAAGGAATATTTCGGAAAATATGCGTGAGTATCATTTCTTTTCAGTGATATTTTCAGTATTTTCCGGTATAGTCGGCCTCGCAGTGTCATACTACACCAATGTGGCAACAGGTCCGATGATAGTGATTATTGCATCGGTAATATATTTTTCGACATTTATATTTGGAAGAAAATTCAAAAAATAACGGCAAGGGCTATAAGAAACAGAATATGATATATTAGAGGGACTGCGCGCAACGTGCAGTCCCTTTTTAGGTTAATTTGACTGATGAGATGCAAAAATTAACAATTAAATGAGAATATTTAAATTTGCTCTTTTTGGCAGGGTGTGTTATAATCCTTGTATACAAAAAACAGAGGTAATACAATATGGGTAGTAATAACGATATTTCATTAAAAGCATTAGCCAAGATTAACCTGGGGCTGGATGTAGTGAGGCGCAGAGAGGACGGATATCATGAGGTCCGCATGATTATGCAGACCATCCAGCTGTATGACAGGCTCGATATCAAAAGGACACAGGAGCCCGGCATACAGATACAGACCAATCTGTCTTTTCTCCCTGTAAACGAGAACAATCTTATATACAAGGCTGCAAAGCTTCTGATGGATGAGTTTTCTATAACTGACGGTGTATCAGTGAAGCTGGACAAGCGTATTCCTGTTGCAGCAGGGATGGCGGGGGGCAGTACTGATGCGGCGGCTATGCTTATAGGTGTAAACAGGCTTTTTTCACTGGGACTGACAAAGAGACAGCTTATGGAAAGAGGTGTGCAGATAGGTGCGGATGTACCATACTGTATTATGAGAGGAACGGCGCTGGCCGAGGGCATAGGAGAGGCGCTTAGTCCTCTTCCTCCAATGGTAAAGTGTCCGGTGCTTATTGCAAAGCCGTCAATCTCGGTATCCACAAAGTTTGTGTATCAGAATCTGAAGCTTGATGATACGACTATTCATCCGGATATAGACCGCCTGATAGATGATATAAAGGCTAAGAATCTGCATGATATCGCAGCGCATATGGGAAATGTCTTAGAGACTGTGACCATACCAAATTATCCGGTGATAGATGAGATAAAGAAGCATATGCTTTCAAATGGCGCAGTAGGAGCCATGATGAGCGGTAGTGGTCCGACGGTTTTTGGTCTGTTTGACGATGAAGACACTGCAAAGAAAGCGTACAAAGCCATGAGAAGCTCACATCTTGCCAGACAGGTGTATCTGACATCTGTATACAATAATCGCAAATAACGTGATATCCGGATAGCACAGCGGGTGCTTTATAGTTACTTTTTTCTTATATGTGAGAATGATAATACAAGAGATAGGAGAAGTTTGATGACTGATAATTTAACTTTAAATATGGATGCATATCTGCCACTTCGTGATGTGGTGTTTAATACACTTCGTGAGGCAATTTTAAAGGGTGAGCTCAAGCCGGGAGAGAGACTTATGGAGTTGCAGCTTGCGTCAAAGCTTGGAGTCAGCCGTACACCTATACGTGAAGCAATCAGAATGCTTGAGCAGGAGGGGCTTGCAGTCACAATGCCGAGAAAGGGCGCAGAGGTTGCCAAGATGACTCTCAAGGATATGGAGGATGTGCTTGAGGTGAGAGAGGCTCTCGATGAGCTTGCAGCCAAAATAGCCTGTAAGAAAATCAGTGATGAGCAGCTTGCGAATCTAAAAACCATAAAGGACGAGTTCAAGAGGAGCATGGACTCAGGAGATGTGAAAAAGATAGCTGAGGAGGATGTGAAGTTTCACGATGCTATCTATGAGGCGACCAACAATGCGAAGCTTGTATCTATGATGAACAATATCCGCGAGCAGATGTACCGCTACAGAGTGGAGTATTTGAAGGATCCGAAGAATTATCCGATGCTTGTTAAGGAGCATGATGCCATCTACAGGGCGCTTGAGGCAAGAAATATGGAGCTTGTGACTACAGAAATGCATACGCATGTGGCTAATCAGGCGGTTGCTGTGAAGGCTGTGATACAAAAGCAGGATGAAGAGAAGAAATAAAGCAGAATATAACAAACCAAGGGCTGCCGATCGCACTGATGTGTGAACGGTGGCCTTTTTTAGTGGCTTAGTTAGTAGCTTAGATAATAGCAAAAAATAAGTAATCAGGGATATTTGCGAGCTTGTATGGTCATACTATATCAGGGATTTTAAATCTGACGGGATTTATTGGGGATATAGGAGAGTTAAAGATGACCACAAACATAGATGAGAACATAAAAAGCTTCAGGCAGATATATTCTGACTGCTCAGATATCAAGATGCAGGAGATGTATCTGGGGCGTGATGCCTCCATAAAGTGTTTTGTTGCTTATATTGAGGTGACATGTGAAGGCTCCGGTATCAATAACAGTGCATTTGGACGATTTACCTCATACCTTGAGGGGATAGAACGGGATCAGGTTAAGGAAGTACTTGACAAAAATCAGGCAGCTCTATCTGAATTTGCACATCTGCACACGGTTAATGAGGCGGCCCAGATGATGCTGACAGGAGACGTGATTTTTTTTGTGGATGGTTATCCGGATGCTTTCAAGCTTCCTGATAAGGGATATCCTGCCATGTCAATTCAGGAGATTGATTCGGAAAAGGTCATAAGAGGCTCCAATGAGGGTTTTGCTGATTCCATAAAGATAAATACAGCGCTTATCAGGCGCAGGTTAAGGAGCACACGCTTAAAGTGTAAAGAGGTGAAAAAGGGACTTCGAGGACACAGCAATGTGGACATACTATATGTGAGAGACCTCGTAAAACCGGGGCTTGTAGAGGATGTGGAAAGAAATCTGGACAGCTATGTAATAGACCATGTGGGTGATTCGGGAGTCATTGAACAGTTTGCTGAGGTGAAATGGTATTCGCCGTTTCCACAGCTTCAGACCACAAAGCGGCCGGATGTGGCGGTAAATGCGCTCCTAGAAGGGCGGGTGGTGGTGCTGTGCGATAATTCACCGATAGCGATAATATTGCCAACCACCATGAACAATTTTTTAAAAACCGCAGATGATTACTATAACAGAACGATAGCGGCAAGTTTTGCCAGGCTGATAAGGTACGTGGCTGCCTTTATGTCATTTACATTGCCGGGGCTTTATCTGGCGGTCACAAATTTTCATACACAGATACTGCCGACACCTCTCATACTGGCGTTTTATGAAGCCAGACTCGGCTGCCCGTTTCCGCAGCTCATAGAGGTACTAATGATGGAGCTGTCCTTTGAGCTGCTTCGTGAAGCCGGCATAAGACTTCCCGGAGCAATGGGAAACACGATAGGCATAGTCGGAGGCCTCATAATCGGACAGGCAGCAGTGGATGCAAATTTAGTAAGCCCTATAGTGGTCATCCTCGTTGCATTCACCGCACTCTGTTCGTTTGCCATACCGAGTGAGGAGTTTGCATTTTCATTTAGGATACTCAAATTCGCTGTAATAATGATGTCGGCATGGCTTGGATATTTTGGATTTTTAATAAGTCTGATGGTGATACTTTTGCATCTCGCAAAGCTTAAAAGCTGTGGTTACCCATACATGATGCCATTTGTGGGCAGCGAGATGACAGGCGGCGAGGATGAAAAGGACAGTATCATACGATTTCCGCTTCGCAGACTATGGAGGCGGCCTGTATTTGCAAGAGAAAAGGAGTGCAGAAAGCTGAAAGGAAATAAGGATGACTAAAAATATGAGCACAAGCTACACATTTGCACAAAACGAAAGCATATCGCCACGCCAGCTATACAGGCTATACGTCTTTAATCTGCTTGGAGTCGGCACACTGGTGCTTCCAAACAATCTGGCAAAGCTTGGAAAGTATGCTTTTATCTCAATCGCACTCGGAGTTTTCATGGCATGGCTATTCATGTGGATAGTAAGCGAGGTACGTGAACGCAGGAAAACAATATATGACAGAAGCATTGATAAAACAAAATATGCGAAAATATTAATTTATGATTTAATTATTGCGATATACGAGATATCACAGGCCGCATTTCTTGCATGGATATTTGTAAAGCTGATACGTGACAGCCTTATACCGGATGAGTCATTTACAGTTGTACTCCTTGTGATAATGGCGGTATGCGCTTATGCGCTAAGTGGCGGAGTGGAGTGCCGGGCCAGGGTATACGAGGTAGTATTTTTCTTTGTGCTGATACCGCTTGCTGCTATGCTTTTGTTTGCGATATCGGATGTGAGATTTGACTATCTGATGATTAAGGACAGAGTCGGTGTGGATTTTGGCATAGCGGATATATTTGCGGGTGCATACTATGTGTTTGCAGCATCCATTTCCGTGTTCAATATACTGTTTGTAAGGGAACGCACTGCCTCACAGATACGATGGAGTGTGAGTAAAGCAATACTCACATATGCAGGCATTCTTTTTTTATTGTATGCAGTATTGCTTGGGAGCTTCGGAAAATATTCATTGTCAGAAATCGAGTTTCCGGCTGTCGTACTGATGAGTGATGTGCAGATAAAAGGCAGCTTCTTCAAGAGGGCAGATGCACTGATGCTGTCGGTGTGGTTTTTCACGCTGTTTTCAGTACTCAATATGAGCCTTTATTATGCGGTTTTAAGATGTGAGAATTTTGCTGAAAATACGGGAAAAATTATATTTACATTTAATAAAAACCGGCATTCCTGCAGCAATAAGCAATTTGGCTCTGACAGACAGAAAAGCCATGACAAGGAAAAGAGCACTATGAGAAGCTGGTGCATCATTTTTGTCATAGCAGTCACAGTGACCTTAGCATATATTCTTGAAAGTGGAGATGAAATCGTGAAAAAATATCTTGGATTTTTATTGTGCATAGCGATACCGGTCATAGTAGTGCTGACGATAGGTCTCATGCTCATCGGCTGCAGTGCAGTGGAACTTGAGGAGCGCTGTTTTCCGACACTTGCGGCGGTCGATATTGTAGATGTAGTTAGCCACAGAGATGTTTCGGCAAATGAAAATAGCGGATATATAGAGTTCTACTATAACATGGACAAATCATACGAACCGGAATATGCAGATGATATCAAAACAGCAGTGGACAGCTTCGAGGATCGGCTGTCACAAAAAGCCGATACCAATCATTTGAAGGTGATTTTAATAGGAAAAACACTTAGAAAAGATAAAGCTGCTTATTCAGATTTCATGGAATATTGCAAGACATCAAAAAAATTTCCGAGAAACACATATGTGTGCATAGCAGATGATATAAATGATATCTTTGATAACATGGGTGATTATTATGAGCAGAAAATAAATAAGGAGAATCATGAGGATGGTGAACCGATAATTACACTTGGCACCTTGCTGGATGACTATACGAATGAAATTCATGAAAACCGGTAAAATTTTCAAAAAGGATGAATAAGCTCGTCAAATAAGGCAATACTTGTTTACATGAGAAAGAAAATAATAATAACAACCATAGCAATAATATCCCTTACGGCAGCGATAGCTGCAAAAAATCATACACCTGCCGCAAACACCAATAGTATAGCGTGTACAGCCGACATGCAAAAATCCATCGCCGGCAAAATCCTGCGTTTCCACGTGCTGGCAAACAGCGACAGCGAAGCAGACCAGAATGTGAAAAAGCAGGTGCGCGATGCAGTAGGGGCTTACATAGAGCCATATCTGCTGGAGTGCGAAAATATCGAAGAAACCAGAGCCACCGTAAATGACCATATGGACGAAATAATAGCGGTATCAAAGGAGACGCTTGCAGCAAACGGTTTTACATATGGCGCATCGGCAGAGCTTACACACACCGATTTCCCGGAAAAGACGTATGGAGACTATACATTTCCTGAGGGAAATTACGAGGCGCTTGAAATAACACTGGGCGATGGAGCCGGTCATAACTGGTGGTGCGTGCTGTATCCAAACATGTGCTTTAGGGGCAGTGTGTACGAGGTGGTGGAGGACGAAGCAAAGGAAAATCTTAAGGAGGTACTCACTCCGGACGAGTATGAGAGCATATTTGACAGTGGAAAATATGAAATAAAACTAAAAATCCTTGATATTTTCAGATAAAACAGTTAGTATATTCATGCTGAAAAAATATATTAAAAGAAAATATGTGATGAGAAATTATTTAAGCGTGAATTAATTTAGATATGCAAGAGGATAAGGAGAAAGAAATGACAAAGGATGTAGTAGTATCATTAAAGGGCTTACAGCTCGCACCGGACCAGCAGTCGGATGCGGTAGAGGTGATTGCCCCGGGAGAGTATTATATAAGAAATAACAAGCACTATGTGCTTTTTGAGGAGATAATGGAGGGTGAGACCCAGACACTCAAAAATATGCTTAAATTCAATGAAAATTATCTTGAGTTCACCCGCAAGGGACCTATGAGTGTACATATGATATTTGAGAAGGGAAAGAAAAACCTGACATATTATTATACACCGTTTGGAAGTATCCAGATAGGTATTGATGCCACAAGCATAGAGGTAAAGGAGACTGAGGACGAGATAAGGGCAGAGGTAAAGTATGCACTTGATGTCAACTATGAATTTGTAGGCGACTGTCACATCAATATAGCTGTGAAGAAAAAAGGCGCAGCAGTCAAAATTGCATAAAAGTCTGCCAAGTCTATGGGGTAAAAAATATATAAAGCAAAAAAACAGAGCATGTGAGGATGAAAGCCATCCCACATGCTCTGTTTATGTACATGAAAATTAAATCATGATATTATTTCTGCTTGGCCTTTTTGGCAGCCGCTTTAGCAGCTTTTCTTTCAGCCTTTGCAGCCTCCTCAGCCTTGAGCTGTTCGTTGGCCTTGCTGTAGTTTTCTGCCATTCTTGCACGGAAGCCTTTCTTCTTCTTAGGCTTCTCAAGAGGTCCTCTGATACCGCGGACAGCTGTGATGTAGATACCGCTGACAGAAGCCTTAACCTCTTTCTTTAAAGGAATCTCATCAAAGATCTGCTCGTCTGCGATAAGAGTCATGACTCTTGGTCCGACCTTGGCCTTGACTACAGGCAGCTTTGAGCGGCGCATAAGCTTTGGTGTCTGCTCAATAATCTGCTGTGGGAGACCGGCATCCTTTAGCTTCATACGCTTTTTGTCAATGATTAGCATATTGACAGTCTGTGATGCTGCAGCTATCTGCTCGTCCTGCTCTTCCTTTCTTTTTTGTGCTTTTTTACCGAGGATTGTTAATACTATAAATGCTACCACAAGCACTACTGCGATAACAATAAGTACGATTAATGCTGGATTCAAAACGTATCCCTCCTAAAAATTTGCTTATTTAAATTAATTTTATCAAATATGCTAAAAAAAATCAATCTTTATTGCAAGAATAGGTAAAACCGTAATATAATAGAACTATATTTTGGGAAAAGTCTTTAGAAGATGCAAAGGGGTACTTATTAATGAAGAAAATTGCTCTTCTGGCTGATGGCTGGAGAAGATATGTAACATATTCGTGGGTTGAGGGTATCATGGAAGGCTCTAAAGAGCTGGGACTGGATGTGTGCATGTATTTTTACAACACCAACGGAACCTGGAGTCAAGATCCAAAGTTTAACAAAGGCGAGTATGCGCTGAACGATTTGCCTGATTTAAACAGCTTCGACGGAGTGGTATTTGACTGCACCAATACGACCAACCTGGATGAGATACAGTATATGGTCAGAAAGCTTCAGTCGGTAAATGTGCCGGTAGTGAGTATCGGGTATAAGGTTGATGGGTTTTACTATGTGGGCGACGACAATAAGAGGCTGTTTCGCAAGGTGATGGATCATATGTACTATGAGCATGGCTGCAAAAGCTTTGTGTTTGCAGGTGGTCCGCCGTATCATTATGAGAACAGAATGCGTTTTGAGGCCTTCAAGGAGGCTTTAAGTGATTATGGCATACCACTTACAGCTGATATGTACATGTTTGGTGATTTTGATTATCAGACAGGTGTCAGGTATATGAGTGATTGGCACGAGAGCAAAAAACCGTTACCGGATGTGTTTTTATGTGCAAATGACAATATAGCAGCAGGACTGTGTGCGACAGCAGAGGTTCTCGGATACAAGGTACCACAGGATTTTAAGGTCACAGGCTTTGACAATCTGGATAAGGCTGCGTACTTTAACCCACAGATTACAACAGTGGAGCACAACAGGGGCAATATAGGCAGAAAAGTTCTTGAGATATTTAAGGAGCTTTGGAATGGCACGGGTGATGCTTCTGATAAATACCTTGATTCTGAGTTTATCCCGGCTGAGAGCTGCGGATGCCCTAATACCGGCAGAGTGGATTATCGTAATTACATAAAGAATATTATCAAAGGCTCCGTTGCAAAAGAGCAGGAGGAGGATGCAGTAATGATCCTCCAGAAAGAGCTCGAGGAGTGCAATGAATACTATGATTTGTTTGAGAGATACTCTGACTATATACAGAGCATGAAGTGTGACGGAGTGTATGTGGTCAGTGTTTCTGATCTGGCAGCTGCAAGGAACAATGCACACTTTAGGAAGCATGGCTATGATATTGACGACGAGGTTGTACTCTATGCGGATGACAAGGACAATGGAAAGCTTGAGTTTAAGAGTGTAAATGACCTTATGCAGTACATGCAGAGTGTAGATAAAAACACCTGCTATATGTATTGCTCGCTGCATTTCAGGGACGAGATAGTGGGCTATGTAATACTCAGGAATCCTGAGTTTTTGTACGACCATCCTGAGCAGTTTGATATACAGTCGGCCTTGCTCAAGAAGCTTGAGAATCTTTTTAAGCAAAAGGTACTTGAGAATACAAATAATGAGCTTAAGAATCTCTACAACCATGATGCGCTCACAGGCCTATACAATCGTGTGGCATGCAATGAGATGGTCATTCCTATGTTTGCTGAGCTTGAAGACCAAAATGTCGGTTGCACCATAGTATTTCTCGATGTGGATGATTTCAAGGACATAAATGATACATACGGACACCAGTACGGTGACGAGCTTTTAAAGACTGTGGCGAGGGTGCTTGATGAGCAAAAGCCTGAAGGAAGTATGGTATATAGATTCGGTGGAGATGAATTTATTGTGTTTATCCCCGGGGACAGACATGACACTGCTGAGAAGTATATAAAGCGCGTGTATGATATCATGGAGCAGCACAGCCTGTTTATCAGTCACGGCATCATATATACGCAGCCGGGCAGTGGTAAGAACTTTGACGATTATCTCGTAAGTGCTGACACAAAGATGTATCAGCTTAAGCAGCACAAGCAGAAAAAGGATAGCAATTTCTTAAAGGGAGTGGATATTTCATCCGTTCCTATGATGGTTGACAATAATATACAAATAATGGATAGGGAAGGTCATGTGTGCAGGGTATTTGATTTTTTAAAGCTGAATAATGTAAATTCAGTTCGTCTGCGAATATGGAATGAGCCTGATAAGGTGCCGGAGTCTAATGGGTATTGCAGTCTTACATATGTTCTCGAGATGGCTCATGTCATTAAAAAATACAAAATGCATTTTCTGCTTGATTTTCATTATTCGGATTACTGGGCAGATCCGGGACAGCAGAATAAGCCTGATGCGTGGAAGAATTTGAGCTTTGATGAGCTGAAGGAGGCAGTGCACAAGTACACATATGATGTGCTATACAGATTAAAAATCATGGATTGTGCGCCGGATATGGTTCAGATTGGCAATGAAATAAGGAGTGGTATGCTGTTTCCGGATGGTGCAGTGCCACAGTACAGGCAGCTGGCTGAGCTTGTAAATGAGGGAATCAGAGCTGTCAGGGAGCTGCTCCCGGAGACAAAGGTCATGATTCATCTGGATCAGGGAGGCAGATATAACTGTATTATGCCGTGGCTTGATTCTATGTTTAATGCGGGCCTGCTGCCGATTGACGCGATTGGCCTTTCCTTTTATTCGTTCTGGCATGGTACCTTCATGGATTTGAAGGATACTATGAGCAGGATCATAAAATTATATAATCTGCCGGTTTATATTGTGGAGACAGCTCATCCGTGGAGGCATTGCAAGGGAGATCATATCTCGAAGGAACTCATGGAGACTGCAGGCCTTGATGCAGGCAGCGCAGAGCAGAAGAAGTCTCTTGAAATAATCATGCAGATAGCAGCAGAGGTGTCAAAGGATACCGGAAAGACCGGTGTATACTACTGGGAGCCTGTCGGTGTGCCTGGTAAAGGCATGGGAACCTGGTTTGAGAATATGGGTATGTTTGACGAGCATGGCAGGGCTTTGCCGGGCTGGGATGCAATCAGGGACTTTGATCAGAAAAATCCTCCGATTAAAGAGCTTGATAAGTATATTGAATCACTTTATGAGTATGAAGAAACACCGGAGGTGGAGGATTTCATGAAGCTTCTTATGATTCATGGAAATCTAATCTCAAATCCTGAATTTAAGGATGGATTTAATAATTGGCAGATTGAGACAAGCCTCGAAGAAAGACAGTATACACTGGGTAAGGATGGAGTGTTTATCTCTTCGGATGCCAATTTTGACTATTCGATAAGCCAGACGGTGGATATTGAATATACCGGTGAGTATATAGCAGCGGTTGACTATAGAGGAACCAATACAACAGGTGTCGATGTCGAGCTGTTTATGGATGTGGAGGATGAAAGCGGCGTTCATACATATACAAGCGACATTTTCCCGGCTGATGTCAGGTTTGCGACACATCTGCTTAAGCCGGTAAGGCTGCAAAAGAATGCCAGGGTGACAGTAGGGCTTAGGATGCATACTCCTCCGGTGTTTGCAAAGATAAAGAAATTTTCACTCGTTGTAATTTAACCTGATATGTGATATTGTAGATAGGTATAGTGTTTTGAGGATGCGTTTTTTGTCGTAGCAGGGCATTATACATATAAATAACATGACTTACAGATTTCAGGAGGATTCCAATGAGTGAGAAGAAGAATACAGGTAAGAAGGCAGTCATAGCAGTGATTGTGATTGCACTTATCGTGGTAATTATTGCGCTTGTTGCTGTGATAAGCAACAAGAGCAAAAAGGATGGCTCAAAGAGCGCAACAGAGGCAGGCACCGAGGCCGGCAGCGAGACGATGCGAAGCGGACAGTTTGACATAGACTACGCAAAGCAGGTTACAAAGCTTGCAGACTATTCAGGTGTTGCAATTACAGTCTCAAACGATTATGAGATAAACGATACAGCAAAGCAGACATATCTGACCAATGTGCTTCAGTCATATGGTGCAGATGCGTACAAGCAGGTTACAGATCGTGATACAGTTGCAGATGGCGATTATGTCAAGGTTGATTACACAGGATATAAGGATGGCAAAGCATTTGATGGTGGCTCAGCTACAGATGTGATGCTTGATGTGACAAATAACAGCCAGGTCGGCGGTTCATCCTTTATTGATGGATTTACAAAGCCTATAATCGGAGCCAAGGTGGGTGACAAGGTTAAGGGTGACGTGACATTCCCTGAGGATTATGGCAATGACGACTTAAACGGACAGACAGTTACATTTGAGTATACAGTAAAGGGCATTTACTCAGCAGATCCTGTTGCACTTGCTGATATGACAGACGAGCAGGTTAACACAGTGTTTGGAAAGGCAGGGGTGACAACTAATGCCCAGCTTACCACACAGATTGAGAAAGATTTGAAGCAGCAGCTCTACAGCGCTGAGGTGGACAAGATAAAGAGCTACATGATTGAAAACAGCACAGTCGAGATTCCTGATGAGTATCTACAGGCCAGACTCAATGAGTATATTGCTTCATTTACCAAAGAAAATGTCAAGGATGGACAGACACTTAAGAAATATTTAAAGTCCAACTACAACATGACAGTGGATCAGGCCACAGAGAAGTGGAAGGAGAATCTGACAGACCAGATAAAGACAGAGTTCATCTTTGGACTTATCGCTGAGAAGGAAAATATCAAGATGGATGATGATGCCTTCAACAGCTATGTGGATTACATCGTATCAGCCAGCAATGGTCAGTTCAGCAAGGCTTCTGAGGTATACAAGTATTTTGGAAGCGGACACAAGGATGAGGGAAAGACATACCTTAAGAACCAGTACCTTGTAAACAAGGCTATTGATACAGTCACAGAGAAAGCAAATGTGACATTTGAGGATGGCAGTGCAGCGCCGGATACTTCAAGTGGCAGCGCGGATGCCGAATAATAACGATAAATATGCTGTCTGTGGTGATGCGCAGGCAGCTTAAATGGAGGATTAGATAATGGAACTTACAAACATACGCGAGATTTTCCGCAACAAGGACAAATTCGCTGACAAAGAGGTGACTATCGGAGGATGGGTCAGAAGCAATCGTAATTCAAAGAATTTTGGATTTATCGTGGTAAACGACGGTACATTTTTTGAGCCAATCCAGGTTGTATACGGAAATGGCTTAGACAACTATGATGAGGTTGGCAAGATCAATGTCGGAGCTGCAATTATCGTAAGGGGTACACTTGTGCTCACTCCGGATGCAAAGCAGCCATTTGAGATTCAGGCTACTGAGGTGACTGTTGAGGGTGCATCCACACCGGATTATCCTCTGCAGAAGAAGAGACATACATTTGAGTATCTTCGTACAATCTCACACTTAAGACCTCGTACCAATACTTTTGAGGCAGTTTTCAGAGTGCGCTCACTCTGCGCATATGCTATTCACAAATTCTTCCAGGAGAGGGATTTTGTGTATGTGCACACACCGCTTATCACAGGAAGTGACTGCGAGGGTGCAGGAGAGATGTTCCAGGTGACCACACTTGATTTGAACAATCTCCCTATGACAGAGGATGGAAAGGTGGATTTCTCAAAGGATTTCTTTAATAAGCCTACCAACCTTACTGTTTCAGGACAGTTAAACGGCGAGACATATGCTATGGCATTCAAGAATATCTACACCTTCGGACCTACCTTTCGTGCGGAGAATTCAAACACCACACGTCATGCGGCAGAGTTCTGGATGATTGAGCCTGAGATTGCTTTTGCAGACCTTGAGGATGATATGATGCTTGCAGAGAGCATGCTCAAGTATGTTATCAACTATGTGCTTGAAAATGCACCTGAGGAGATGGCATTTTTCAACAATTTCGTGGACAAGGGACTCCTTGACAGATTAAGAAATGTTGTTGAAAATGATTTTGCCCGTGTGACATATACAGAGGCTATAGATATCCTTTCAAAACACAATGACAAGTTTGATTACAAGGTATCATGGGGCTGTGATTTACAGACAGAGCATGAGAGATACCTCACAGAGCAGATTTATAAGCGCCCTGTATTTGTCACAGATTATCCGAAGGAGATAAAGGCCTTCTACATGAAGCTGAATGACGACGGAAAGACTGTTGCAGCAGTTGACTGTCTTGTACCGGGAATCGGAGAAATCATCGGTGGAAGCCAGAGAGAGGATGATTACGACAAGCTCCTTGCCAGAATAAATGAGCTTGGACTTTCAGAGGATGACTACAAGTTCTACCTTGACTTAAGAAAATACGGCTCTGCAAGACACGCAGGCTTTGGACTGGGCTTTGAGAGATGCGTAATGTATCTTACCGGCATGGGCAATATCCGTGACGTTATCCCATTCCCTAGAACAGTTAATAACTGTGAGCTGTAATCACGAATGAATTTCATACATGAATAATTACCGCCCTCTGCACATATATATGATGTGTGGAGGGCGTTTTTATGTGGAGAAAAATCAAAGGTCCTGTGATAACAATATGTATCATGCATCTTACGGCGCTTTTGTGCCTTATCATACTTTCCATAGTACAGTGCTTTGTTGACATGGCGGAGTGGATAAAGTTTGCACTTGCCATGGCGGTCAATATAGTGGTGGGGCTTGTGTGCGGATTTTTGCTCAAATGCTGCTTTCACCGCAGACGTTTTATCAGGGTGACGGTCGTAGCATACTGGATAACGTATGTGATAGCAACAGTGGTCATAGATATAGGTGAATCAAAAAATATATTCGAGCTTTTGATAATACTCCTTCTGGTAATGTTTTCAGCGCTTGTTTTTCGCTAAAAAAGGACTTTTCATATTGATAATGCTGTGATATAATGTTGAAAGTAAATATGATGTGTCAATCAGACATCGTTAAATGAAAAGGAGATAAAAATGAAACACGTAAAGACATTAAATACAAGAAAATTACAGAACACAGTTAAAAAGGGCGGATGTGGCGAGTGCCAGACATCATGCCAGTCAGCTTGCAAGACATCTTGTACAGTTGGAAACCAGACTTGTGAGCAGTACAAATAGTCATAGGTGAAGCGGATTTAAAGAGTGTGCGCTGATAGGTGCACACTCTTTTCGCAGTGTAATTTTAAAATGTGTATAGAAAGAGAGGAATATTGTAGTGGTTCATCAGTACAAGAACAACGGCTATAATATTGTCTTAGATGTCAACAGTGGCGCAATCCATGTGGTGGATGATGTCACATATGACGTTATTGAGCTGTTTGAGGACAACTCAGCTAAGGAGATTATTGAAAAGCTTGTGGACAGGTATCCACAGACGGAGATAGAAGAAGCAATACAGGAAGTAAATGAGCTTAAGGATAATGAAGAGCTCTTCACAGAAGATACATACAAAGAGCGTATCATAGATTTCAAGAAGCGCCAGACAGTTGTAAAGGCACTTTGCCTTCACATAGCGCACGACTGCAACCTTGCCTGCAGATATTGTTTTGCAGAGGAGGGCGAGTATCACGGCAGACGAGCTCTCATGAGCTATGAGACCGGAAAACAGGCACTTGATTTTTTGATTGCCAATTCAGGCAGCAGAAGAAACTTAGAGGTAGACTTCTTTGGAGGAGAGCCTCTCATGAACTGGGATGTGGTGAAGCAGCTTGTGGCATATGGAAGAGAGCAGGAGAAGCTTCATGACAAGCATTTCAGGTTCACACTCACCACAAACGGTGTGCTCTTAAATGACGAGATTATGGAGTTCGCCAACAAAGAGATGGACAATGTAGTCCTTAGTATCGACGGACGCAAGGAGGTTCATGACCGCATGAGGCCTTTCAGAAAGGGTGCTGGCAGTTATGACCTTATTGTTCCGAAATTCCAGAAGTTTGCAGAGAGCAGACATCAGGACAAGTACTATGTGAGAGGTACATACACACATTTCAATACTGATTTTTCAAAGGATGTGCTTCATCTGGCTGATTTAGGCTTCAAGCAGATTTCGGTTGAGCCTGTGGTGGCACAGCCTACAGATGAGTATGCACTTAAGGAATCTGATTTACCTGTGCTCTTTGATGAGTACGACAGACTTGCAGCAGAGATGGTAAAGAGAAACAAGGCAGGAAACGGCTTCAATTTCTTCCATTTTATGATAGATTTAGAGGGAGGACCTTGTGTATATAAGCGTCTTTCCGGCTGTGGCTCAGGAACAGAGTACCTGGCAGTGACTCCATGGGGAGATTTATATCCATGCCACCAGTTTGTGGGCAATGAGGACTTCCTTATGGGTAATGTCTGGGATGGCATCAAGGCCACTGACATCCAGGATGAGTTTAAGTGCTGTAATGTTTATGCCAAGGAAAAATGTCGCAACTGTTTTGCCAGATTCTATTGCAGCGGTGGCTGTGCCGCCAACTCATACAACTTCCACGGCACAATCACTGATGCCTATGATTTAGGCTGCGAGCTGCAGAAGAAGCGTATAGAGTGCGCTATCATGATTAAGGCAGCAGAGGCTGATATGGCAGATGATGCACAATAATTTGAATTTGTCACGGGAAACGGATAGCGGTATTTGTGACCCGTGTGCGAATATATTTGCCATCTGTATACCTATATGGATGGTAGCAAAATGACAGGAAGGTATAAGAAAATGAAAAAAGGAAAGAGTTGGGTGATTATCCTTGTGGCAGTCATTTGTATCGGCTTGCTGGGCTGGTATTCCACTGCAGTAATCACCGACACAAAGCAAAAGCAGGAGGCAACTGCTAATGGTGAGAGCACCAAGGATAAGGATTATCAGAATATCAAGCTTGGTCTCGACCTCTCAGGTGGTGTTTCAATCACCTACCATATCAAGGACAAGAATCCTTCAGACAAGGACGTAAATGATACTATCGCAAAGCTCGAGGAGCGTGCAGAGAGCTACACAACAGAGTACTCTGTATACAAGAGCGGGGATGACCGTATCACTGTAGAGATTCCGGGTGTTGACGACCCTAACAAGGTACTCGAGGATCTTGGAAGTCCGGGATCACTGTACTTCATCGCCCAGTATGACAGTGACGGAAATGCCAACTATACACAGGACACATCGGTTGAGGGCGGCTACAAGCTCAACTATGATATTGACACCTTAAAGGCCAATGGCTCAGTCATCCTCGATGGTAACGATGTAAAGGATGCAAGCGCCCAGTATGACCAGTCATCATCTACATCAACCAAGGAGCCTGTTGTTTCATTAAAGCTCAAGGATAAGGCTATTGACACATGGGCAGATGCCACAAAGAAGGCAAAGGATGCAGGACAGTCAATCGGTATATACTATGATGATCATTTCATCAGCGTTCCTACAGTAAGCGCCGTTATCTCAGATGGTAACTGTGTAATCAACGGAATGAAGGATTACGACGAGGCAACAAGCCTTGCAACATTTATCCGTGTCGGAGCCATCAACCTCCAGCTCGAGGAGTTAGAGTCAAATGTTGTTGGCGCACAGCTCGGTGGAACAGCGCTCACAAATGCAGTAAAGGCTGCAATTATCGGAATTATCTTAATCATGATATTCATGATTGTGCTCTATGGTATACTCGGTGTGGTTGCATCTATCGGACTTGCACTCTACTCAATGCTTACAGTACTGTTTATTTACTGGTTTGAGATTACACTTACACTGCCGGGTATCGCGGGTATCATCCTTGGTATCGGTATGGCAGTAGATGCAAACGTTATCGTATTTGCCCGTATCCGTGAGGAAATCGCAGGTGGCAAATCAGTGCTTGCTGCAGTAAATGAGGGCTACAAGAAGGCTCTTTCAGCCATCCTCGATGGACAGGTTACAACCTTTATCGCAGCACTTGTGCTTATGGTGCTCGGTTCAGGTACAGTAAAGGGCTTTGCATACACACTTATGATTTCAATTATTCTGTCACTGTTTACAGCTCTTTTTATTGCAAAATACCTTACAAGAGCATTTTACGGTGTCGGTGTCAGAGCTGAGAAGTTCTACGGCAAGGCAAAGAAGAGAAAGGTTATCAGATTTGTACAGAACAGAGTTAAATACTTTGTTATCTCAGGTGTAGTTATACTTGCAGGTATCGGCGGCATGATTTATTTCGGTGCTACAAGCGGCAATGCATTAAACTACAGTCTTGAGTTTGTAGGTGGTACATCAACCACTGCAGACTTTGGCAAGGATTATACAGCAGCAGAGGTTGAGAAGGACATCGTGCCTTCAGTATCAAAACTCCTTGGCAATAGTGCAGTGCAGGTTACTACAGTCCAGGGCAGCCATAATGTCACATTAAAGACACATACACTTTCACTCGATGAGAGACAGGATCTCGCAGCTCTTCTTGAGAAGGATTTCAATGTTGATGCATCAACTATAGAGACTCAGAGTATCAGCTCAACCATCAGTGGGGAGATGAGAACAAACGCTGTAAAGGCAGTTATTATTTCATGTATTTTCATGCTGTTATATATCTGGTTCAGATTCAAGGACATCAGATTTGCTTCAAGTGCTATCCTTGCGCTGGTACATGATGTGCTTGTTGTTGTCACAGCATATGCACTTATCAGAATCTCAGTCGGCAGTACGTTTATCGCATGTATACTTACAATCGTAGGTTACTCAGTCAACGATACGATCGTTATCTTTGACCGTATCCGTGAGAACCTTCACGGTATCAAGAAGTACTCAGCAGATGAGCTTGCTGATATAGCAAACGAGTCCCTTACACAGACACTTTCACGAAGCATCAATACTTCGCTTACTACATTTGTTATGGTATTGTTACTCTTTATCTTTGGTCATACATCAATCAGAGAGTTCTCATTACCACTCATGGTAGGTGTGCTTTGCGGAACATATTCTTCAATCTGCATCGCTACAGAGCTGTGGTATGTGATGAAGCTTTATCTGGGCAAGAGCGCCATCAAAAAGCAGGCGGCTGCACCAGCTAAGGGTTCTAAAAAAGCTAAGAATTAATAATTAATTTATGGCCCGGCCTTTAAAGGCTGGGCTATTGTTTTTTGTGGACTTATTAATATATGCAGATATGTTTATATATTTATAAATTTATGTGCGGAGTAATAGAATGGAGCATTATTTATATGAAAATTTTTCTGATTTATCTGCTTCTTATGAATATAGCAGGCTTTGCTGCGATGGGAATTGACAAGTGTAAGGCCAAGGCACACGCATGGCGCATCCCGGAGAAAACATTATTTGGGCTCAGCCTGCTGGGCGGAAGCGCCGGTACCTGGGCTGGGATGTATGCCTTCAGGCACAAGACAAAGCATTGGTATTTTGTAAAGGGGATGCCGCTTATTTTCTTTATCCATGTGGTTATTGCATGTGTTGTCTACAGGAATTTCTATTAGAAATTTAATTATACAAGGTAACAAAATACTTAATGTAGGTAAAAAGTAACAAAAAAATATAGCATATAAGTACATAATTGTGTATAATAGATAACAGATAACAGGTACAAAACCACTACACAACTATCAAGGAGGACAAAATAATGTGGGCATATGAAAGCGTATTTTATCAGATTTATCCGTTAGGCTTCTGTGGGGCACCATTTGAGAATGATGGTGTTTTGGAGCACAGAATTTTAAAAGTAAATGACTGGATACCTCATATCAAAAAGCTTGGGGCAGATGCAATCTATTTTTCACCGGTGTTTGAATCTGATACACACGGATATAATACAAGGGATTATACAAAAATAGACACAAGGCTTGGCACAAACGAGGACTTCGCACAGGTCTGTGATAATCTGCACAAGGACGGCATAAGGGTGGTGCTGGATGGTGTGTTCAATCATGTGGGAAGAGGTTTTTGGGCGTTCCAGGATGTGCTTAAAAACAGAGAAAGCTCACCATATGTAAACTGGTTTGGCCGTATAGCCTTTGACGGCAACTCAAACTATAATGATGGATTGTGGTACGAGGGCTGGGAAGGCAATTATGATCTGGTCAAGCTTAATCTGAGAAATGAGGATGTAATCCAGCATATCTTTTCAGCGATAAAGGGCTGGGTAGACGAGTTTGATATAGACGGGCTGAGACTTGATGTGGCATACTGCCTCGACCATGATTTCCTCAGAAGACTAAGGGAGTTTTGCGACTCACTAAAGCCGGATTTCTTCCTGGTGGGAGAGACACTGCATGGTGACTACAACCAGATTATGAATGATGCGATGCTTCACTCGGTAACGAACTATGAGTGCTATAAGGGTCTGTACTCGAGCTTTAATTCCATGAATATGTTTGAGATAAATCATTCGCTTCTCAGACAGTTCGGACCGGAGCAGTGGACTCTCTACAAGGGTAAGCACCTGCTGTCATTTGTGGACAATCATGATGTGACAAGAGTGGCAAGCATACTGACCAATGAAAAGCACCTGCCTCTCATCTATGCACTTGCATTTGGTATGCCGGGCATTCCTTGCGTATACTATGGCAGTGAGTGGGGAGAGAAGGCAAAAAAAGAAGACGGTGACCCGGCACTTAGGGTATGCTTTGAAGCCCCACAGTGGAATGAACTGACTGAGTGGATTTCAAAGCTTACAGAGGCAAAGAAGCAGTCAAAGGCACTATGTTACGGTAATTTCTATTCGGTTGTGCTCACAAACGGCCAGTGTGTTTTTGGTCGAGAATGTGATGGTGAAAGGGTATTAGTGTGCATCAATGCTGCAGACCAGCCATTTTTCGCAGGCTTTGATATGGGAAAGGGTGATGCAACAGACCTGATTACAGGTGAGCAGGTTACTTTAAACGGTGGCCTTGAGCTGCCACCTTACAGTGCATACTTTTTGAGATAACATTTGTATGGACAATAAAAGAAAAAATGAAAGAAAAGAGCTCATATGTGCTGTCACAGCCGTAGTGGTACTTTACACAGCTATGGAGTCGATAGGCATCACATGCCCCATTAAGTTCATCACCGGAATATCATGTGCAGGCTGTGGTATGTCGAGGGCATGGATGGCATTTTTACAGCTTGATATAGCAAAGGCATTTGCATACCATCCGCTTTTTTGGCTTGTGCCTATTGCGGTAATAGTGCTTTTGTGTAAATCTAAAATAAATATTAAAATTTATAAAATAATTATATTTACAATCATCATTATGTTTGCTATTGTTTATATATGCAGATTGATATGGTCAGGAGATGATGTCGTGGTCTTTGAGCCGGAAAACAATATCCTGTTTCGTATCATTCGTGTAATAAAAAGCAAATAAAAAAGGAGAAAGAAGATGTTTTGTGAGAAATGTGGAAAAGAAATTCCTGATTCAACAAAATTCTGTCCATACTGTGGAGCAGCTGTTTCCAAGGCACAGGATTTTGTCAACAAAGCAGGAGAGGTCTTCAATGCAGCAGAGCAGGAGCTTGGAAGTGCATTTGATGAGGTAAAGCAGTCCTTCACAGGAAACAGTGCAAACCAGCAGAATGCAGGTGGACAGTACAATGGAGGCTACCAGAATAACGGAGCCGGACAGTACAACGCAGGCTACCAGAACAACGGTGGTCAGACTCCTCCGCCATACAGGGGAGAGAAGTTAAAGGATGACAGAGGTCTTGCCTCATACATCATCCTGTCTATTATTACATGTGGTATTTATGGATATTATTTCATCTACAAGATGGCTCATGATGTCAATATAGCATGTGATGGAGATGGCGAGAATACATCAGGTCTCGTAGCATTTATCCTGCTTTCAATGATTACATGCGGGATTTATGCATGGTACTGGTACTATAAGCTGGGCAACAGACTTGCAAATAATGCAGGCAGATACGGACTTGCCATTCAGGAGAATGGAACCACTGTTTTGATGTGGTGCATATTTGGTACACTTATCTGTGGAATCGGACCATTCATCGCTATGCATATCCTTATCAAGAACTCAAATATGATCTGCAATGCTTACAACAGGGCACATGGACTTATGTAATTTGAGTTTTGATTTAATTTAATTAAATAATTTGATTATATTATTTCTAAGGCGGGAGGCAGTTTGCATTAAGCAGACTGTCTCCTTAAATTTTGTATATTAAATTAAACGGTAAATATTATTGAAAAAGGTCATTCAGACATTGACAAAAATTTGTCAAAGTGTTACTATTTTTTTATAAATTACGACAGAAATGTCGGTTATACATAGGTTTTTTAAGGAGGATTTATACAATGAGCGAGTTCAAAAATTTAACACTTGACGTAGCAGATCAGATTGCAGTACTTGCAATCTCAAGACCGGCTGCTCTTAATGCATTAAACAGTGAGACTCTTGATGAGTTAAATGTAGCATTAACAGAGATAGAGGCAAGAGACGATGTTAAGGTGCTTATCCTTACAGGTGGTCCTGACAAGAAGGGCAACGAGTTCAAGTCATTCGTAGCAGGAGCAGACATCTCAGAGATGGTTAATTTCACAGCACCACAGGCAAGAGCATTCGGAATCAAGGCTTCAGAGCCATTCTTCAAGCTCATGAATATGCGTCAGGTAACAATCGCAGCTGTCAATGGATTCGCACTCGGTGGAGGATGCGAGATTTCTATGGCATGTGATATCAGAATCGCTTCTGAGAACGCAATTTTCGGACAGCCTGAGACAGGACTTGGAATCATCCCTGGCTTTGGCGGTACACAGAGACTTGCTCGTTTAGTAGGAATGGGACGTGCTAAGGAAATGATCTTCACATGCGACAATGTAGACGCAGCAGAAGCATACCGCATCGGTCTCGTTAATAAGGTAGTAGCAAAAGAGGAGCTTATGCCAACAGCTAAGGCTATGGCTGCTAAGATCATCTCTAAGGGAAGCTACGCAATCGCAGTTGCAAAGGCTGCTATCAACAACGGATATGATATGGATATCAAGAACGCTGTTGAGATGGAAGCAAACCTCTTTGGTGTTGTAAATGACACAAATGATAAGAAAGAGGGAATGGGAGCATTCCTTGAGAAGAGAGCTGCAAACCTCACAGATTTCTAAATTATGATATACAGACGCTGTCTGGACGTGGGGCTGACATCATGATATCAGGCTGTGTGCAGCAGTGTAAATATGTAAGGTTTAAGGTATAAAAGCCGGTGCAATTTAGCACCGGTTTTTTTCTGCTTTTTAGATGTTTACAGGTCTTGAAAAAAGTAAAAAATGTTTCTATAATAAATTAATATTTGATTTACCGGAGTATGACAAGAAAGTATTTGTAACTATTTCGTGAGAAAATATATTGTCATAGGAATATAATTTAAGCTTTACAAGAGGAAAAAATGAAGTCAAGAGCAACACAGACCAAAGAACTGGATATGGTGAACGGACCACTCGCAAGGAAGATACTGATTTACTCCATACCGCTTATGTTCTCAAACCTTTTACAGGTATTTTTTAATATGACGGATGTGGCAGTGGTGGGAAAATTTGCAGGTGCAAGAGCACTCGGCTCGGTCGGTTCCACGACAATCATCATCACACTCACAACAGGCATACTGCTTGGCATGGGAGGCGGTGTCAATGCTGTCACGGCACTGCACATGGGAGCAGAGGACTATCAGAGGGTGCATAAGACCGTCCACACATCGGTCATCCTGTGCTTTATAGCGGGACTTTTACTGTTAGTGACAGGCCTGGCTTTTTCAAAGCCGCTACTTGAAGTGATGAATACAAAGCCTGAGCTTATAGACGGTGCTACAGCATATCTGATGATATATCTGTGCGGTTCGCCGGCGCTTGCGCTTTATAATTTCGGCAACGGTGTGCTGAGCGCAGTTGGAGATACAAAGAGGCCTCTCATATACCTGAGTATCTCAGGAATTATCAATATAGTGCTCAACCTGTTCTTTGTAATAGTATGCAGACTGGGAGTGATAGGAGTAGCCATCGCAAGCATCATAGCACAGTATATCTCAGCGGCACTCATCATCAGGTTTCTCATGAAGACATACGGCAGCTACGGCCTGCGCATGAAGGATATAGCGATTGACAGGGATGCAGCTGCAGCAGTGCTTCGTATTGGAGTGCCGGCCGCAATACAGTACTCGCTTTTTGCCATAGCCAATATATGTATCCAGACATCCATCAATTCCTTCAGCCATGTGGTAGTGGAGGGCAATTCAGCCGCCACCAATGCGGATTCGCTCATCTATGACATGATGGCAGCATTTTACACCGCATGTACCAGTTTCATAGCGCAGAATCTGGGCGCGAGGAAAAAGGAAAGGGTGCTTAGGACATTTTTCATCACCCTAGCATACTCGTTTCTGATGGGACTGGTGCTTGGAGTGGCATTGTTTATATTCCAAAGACCGTTCCTTTTGCTCTTTACGAGTGATGATGCCGTGATACACTATGGACAGATCAGAATCGGTGTGATGGCATTCGTCTACTGTGTATCAGCCTTCATGGACAATGCCACAGCCGCCGCCAGGGGCATCGGAAAAAGTGTAGCACCTACCATCATAGTGGTTATGGGCTCTGTCGTATTCAGGATTATATGGCTGCTCACGGTGTTTGCGTATTTTAAGACACTGCAGTCCTTATATCTCATATACGTCATTTCGTGGACGCTCACCGCAATAGCCGGCAATATATACTTTGCGTACCACTACAGGAAAATTTAAGTTGGAATTTTTACAGCTTGAGGAAATTTAGAGACCCTTCAGGATTATCAGTGCCCTTCTCAAGCAGTGAGATGAGCTCTGAGATAGTCTGTTCGGTCTCTTCTTTTGTGGACGGAATCAGTGTATTGTCTAGCTTTACGACGAGCACAAGGAGCACAATCTCTGCAAGCGCATCAGGCTGTTGGCACACGATAAGTCCCTCAGCTACTCCCTGCCTTATGATTTCACCTGTCACCGGCTTTAGCTCAGTAATCAGGTAATTGATGTATTTGTTGTGCAAAAATGCATTCTCCTGTACACCGTTTCCGGCATCGGACTGGATTTTTAAAAAGGCTGCAGAGGAGTTGCGACATGCCTGAAATATCATCGCCATGCGCACAAACGGAGATATATCGGTGCGCTTTGCAAGCTCCTTTGCGGTGGCAAGCGGCTCCTCGTAGCTTTTTGCCATAAGTGCATCAAAGATAGCCTCCTTTGATGAAAAATAATAATATATGCTACCCTTGCCTATCCCGGCTGTCTGGGCGATTTCGCTGACAGATATCTGGGATATTTTTTTTGTTTCTAAAAGGTTTCTTAGCGCTTCAAGTATCTTCTCGTATTTTTCCGAATTTGGTCTTGTGGAATGTGGCATAGTGGCTCCTCTTTTATTAGTTACGTTCATTTTAATATATATGATTAAAGGGTCAAAAGGTATCATCGATGCATGCTTGCATGCAATTCGATGTA